>OBEQ011469689.1_pt1 | contig 83456 bp, 135 predicted proteins | sample 1670901 | NCBI WGS metagenome assembly OBEQ01 (sample SAMEA104232315, study PRJEB22302) | groundwater metagenome | biome: forest; feature: aquifer; material: groundwater | place: USA | collected 2011-08-07 | depth 5.4 m | reverse complement strand
TGAAGAAGAGAATTCTTGAATTGAATCAGGTGTTGCCTGCTGGGTATTCTTTAGTGCTTCGACCATTTAAGCGACAGGCAAACTTGTTTGAATCGTGCTTGCGCATCATTCCCCAACCAGAAGAAGGTGACCTTGAGTATCTTGCCATTGTTCAGGGCGTTGCGGGAACTATTTCGATTTATGTAAAGTATCGAAAGAAAGAATTGGCGTCTTCTGTAGCTCTAAACAAGAAACCTACAAAAGAATTGCTTTCCAAGTTGGTACACCAATTCTATCTGGTTTAGCTGTAGTGCCTACGTCGAAGAGTAGCAAGCAGCTTATTTGCCACTTGCTTCGACATGTTGTTCGGATCAACCTTTATAAGCTTCCCTTCCTCGTCGAGTTTTCTAGGAAGGGAAATTTTAGTGAGCTTGACTGGGAGTTCATTCATAACTCCCTTTATTGTCTTCACCATCTGCTTACCACCAGAATCGTTGTCTGGCATTAGATACACGATTTCAATCCCCAAAGACACTATCAGAAGTGCCTTCATCTTACTAAACACTTTCGACCCAAGTATAGCTAGTGCAGGAAGTCCCATTGAGATTAGTCTAAGTGCGTCACGAGGACCTTCAACAAGAATCACAAAGTTGAGTTCGTCATCCTCAATCATTTTCTTTACATGATCGTAGGGGAATAGCGCGTACTTCATTGCCCACTCGCCCCGTGCAGTCATGTACGCTAACTGTGACTTACTCTTCCTTTCGAATACCGCAGTTACCCCACCTCGAATCTTCCCATTTACTTTGACTGGAAACACCAAGCTAACTGACTCATTAAACTCGTCATTGGCAATCAACCCACCAAGTTTTCGTATGAAAGCCCCGTTGTACCCCCGCCACTCTATGCTCTCAGGCCACGGCTGTGCTTCTTCCTTCCTCATAGCTTTTAGCAAGCTCTTCAACGTTGTTCCAGACTCTCCTAATAACGCTTCCTCTTCCTCGTTGGATATTGTGTCGTGAACTGCACCTTCCTTAGAGTTCCACTCTTTTACCTTTTGTAGACCTGCCTTTTCAGCAAACACATTCCAAGGTCCGTGCACCCCACATCCGAAACAGTAATAGTGCCCAATACTTACAGGTTTTCCGTATTTGTTAATCTTCGAGAAAGACATGTTGATACTACATGACGGAGCTTTCTCGTCATGAAACGCACAACAGACAAGCTTGCTGGACGAGGTCGCACTTTGCCGTCCACCGTACTTTTCTAGCTCCTCTTGTATGATCGTTAGATTATCAACATCTTCTGCCACTTTAACGCTCCTGCCTATACTGTAAAGGTTATTTACAGTAACTTCAATATTATGTTATGGCAAACCTTAGAGACCGCATACGTGCAGCACTTGGAGCAGACCTTTTGGGAGTTCGTGAGTTAAGCCAACTTCTAAGTGTCTCGCATAAAGCAGTATCCACTTCATTGTCTGCAATGAAGTTGAACACAAAAGAAGTTGAGTACGTCAAAGAAAAAGGAAGTCCCGGTAAGTACCGAATGCGTGTTCCTAAGCAACTGCTCTCTGGGAAGCAGTTGAAATTGTCGCAGCTTCGAACGCACAGACTAGCTCTACTCAAAGCAGGTGTTTCTCTTGTGGACGACATCATTGCAGATTATGAGCAACTTATACAGGACGAGAAAGCATGAAAAGATTAAAGCTCTTGATTGTCTTATCAGTTTTACTTGCTGCGTGTACGCCAAAACCAAAGGTAATTCCAAAATATGAGAAAGGTCAGTTTGCTGCCCTTGCCTTAAATAAAGAACGGGTTCAAATAACTTATGCGTTTTGCACTACCGAATCATGTAGCTATACGGTACGCTTGCAGTCCTTAAAAGAAGAGACCGGCGTACAGGAATTTGAATTACTTGACGAAGACAAATAACCGAAGAGGAGAAGGCATGCGAATTTTAACATCATCTGGCAACTACTTTAAGTTTGACGACCTTGAGTCAAACGTTATTGATATTAGGTCAATTGGGCACAGCATTTCAAAGCTGTGCCGATTTAATGGTCACACGAAACGGCATTATAGCGTAGCGCAGCACAGTGTTATTACCAGCCATCTTGTTCCAAAGGAACACGCGTTTAAAGCTTTGATGCATGACTCGCATGAAGCATTTTCTGGGGACATTACTCGTCCTATCCTGATGATGTTTCCAGAGCTTCAAGCCTTTGAAAAACGAATCCAGAAATTCGTACTATCACGTTTCGGCATTGACGATCTTCCTGACTGCGTGCATCATGCAGACATGGTTGCGCTTGCAACTGAGAAACGCGACGTTTGCGTCAATCCTTTAGACGACTCCTATGAGTGGACTTCTATTGCGGGGATTGAGCCAATGAAAGACATCATCGTTCCGTGGGAAGCTCCTGACGCATACATCAAGTTTCTCCACCGATTCAAGCAGCTTGGTGGGCAGCTATGAACATCCACAACCTTGGAATCTACTGTACGATAGAAGCCTCTCAAGAGGTCTTTGACCGAGTGGCTGGAACCTTCATAGTTCAGGAAGGAAGTGACTACAAGGTTTTAGTAGCTTCAGACACTGCTCGTGCGTGGCTATCTGACTTGCTGGACGTTGACGATTTCTGGCTTGACACTGATTGCAGTTTCTACAGGATAAGACTTCTTAAGGAAAACTGATGAGAGCTTGCTGCCCTAATGGTGTATCTGACTCAGTAAAAGACTTTCTACTATTCATTGCGTCCTTAGCCACTGTTCTATACGCTGTATTCTTGCTTGAGGAGTTTGTGTGGAAACCATTTTCATTGTTGTTGCACTGATTGATTACAGCCCTTCAAGACCAGTCAAAGCCTTTAAGGATGCTGCACAAGCTGAAAAGTTTCGCAGATGTTGCACTGAACATCTTGTCAGCACTCCTATCTCTCCAAGTATATCTGCTTCTGACATTGAGTGGGACGTCTATGATGAATCACTTAAAAAGTGGCTAGACGAATCTCCTGATCCAGAAAGATGCGCAGACAAGTATTCAGTTGCAGAAGTTCCTTTTGAATAAACTTTACTTGGACATCCTATGAACTCAATTTTTGTTGTCGTAGGCATAGAGTACTACGATGTGCATCCAACCATGCTCAAAGCATTTGAAGACCCAGCAGAAGCGGCTGCTTTTCGTAAGACGTGCGAGACAGTTCTTAAATCTCAGTACGATGACTTTGACGTTAAAGAAGTTCTTTTCAAAAAGAAGGAGTGATTTTATGGAACTTAATTGGATTGTTTTAGACAAACCTACTGCTCTATCCGAAGCAGAGGACGAAGACGGTTTTGCTATTGACGATGCTCCTACTTGTGAGAGCCTAGGAATTGTTCGCTGCGGGATTGTTCTTGACGTGCAGGACAAAGGCCTTTTCCTTATAGACGACGTCAATACTGCTAAAGGTTCCTGTGGGTGCTGCTCGGCAATTCACGGTACTGATTTAGTTTTGCGATATGCTGAAGTCTATCAACCTACTTCAAGGAAATAACAAATGTACCATTTAAAGATTGGTAGTCATAATTACACTCAGGTTGTAGTACTGGACGACCCTCATCCAGTAAACAACGCGCATCACAAGTATGCAGTTACTAGAGCATACAACTACAAACCTGAAGAAGGTTGCCCATCTGGTGAGTTTGAAGGAACCACGATCAATTTTCAGAATGGTCCTATCAAGGAATTTGGTGTTAATGGATGCCACCATGAAGACTTGTTGACTATTGTGCAGCACCGACTTGAGAGCTTTCAAGAAGGTCCTTATGAGTGCCCTGAGAATGCACAGGCACTTGCTTTTATTAAAAGTACTATTGCTGTTCTCAACAGTAGAACTCAAAAACGTGTAGCTACTGGAGTTGAGGGAACTAGCAACCTCTAAGAATTTGGAGATAGTATGAATTCTGTGAATAACCACACCTTGTATGAAAAGCGCACTATAGATTTAGCGTTCAATCTGCTTAGTGACCATTTTGATCGGTACCATCTAGCACAAGCCTTGATGAAGAATCCTAGTGCAAACATCCCATACCACAACAATTTTCACACTGCCACGATGATCCTCAACTGCTTTGACGGACTCAAAGCAGAAAAAGAATCGTGGAATACTGACTTGATTGTGGCAGCCACATTCCATGATTACAACCATTCAGGTGGCACTGAGACTGACGATAAAAACATTTTAAGGGCTGTTAAAGGATTTGACTCATGGGTTCGTAGACAAACTACTATGCCTACTGAGCAACGCAAGCAGATTCGGGAAATGATACGGGTTACACAATATCCGTATATACGCGAGCCTAAAACAATTGAGGAGGCTATCATAAGAGACGCCGACTTAATGACAATGTACGAAGACAACTGGTATAAAATGATCTTCGTTGGCCTCCGTCAGGAACTTGAAATCGCTCGAAAGACTTCCATATCAGTTACCGACATGGCCCTTGGGATGGTAGATTTCATGGCGGACATTAAGTGGCACACTTCATGGGCGCAAGAAAAAGCCAAAGCTGGATGGTGGCTCGCAGAGCATCGCATTGCCCAAGTTCTTAAATATCAAAACATCTTCGAGGCATCGTGATGGAATATCGAGTGCAGGAATACGTTGACGGTAAGGGGTACCACTATTTTCGTCCGCAACAACGTGCGTGGTACTTCTTGTGGTTTTGGCAAAATTTTAAAGCTGAATGGGATTCTGGACATAAGTATCAAGAGTTTCCAAACTTAGCACAAGCTTGGAACTGGATTGACAAAAAAGTATCTTCTGACGAAGAGTGGCGTCAATCAATCAAGAGAGTTCAGGTTAAAATCCATACAAACCCAACAGCTAAAATTTATACGAGGTTAAAATGAGCACAATGCAAGACCTTGTTTCTCATGATGTAGTTTGGACTTTAGACTTAGCTCTTGAGCTGATTAGAAATCTGCAGCCTGCCGCAATGCAGAAAGGCTACTACTTAGCCTTAGCTGGTGGAGTTCTAAACAATGGGTACAGTGTTAATGACTTAGACCTCGTAGCAGTTCCTAGAACAAAAACTTCTGTTGAAGTTGAGTTTGTAGAGTGCTTGAACACATTCCTTGTTCCAACACGGGAGCCTGGGTATAGACAGAGCACAATGATTCTCCATTATTCCTATAATGGAAAACCTATCGACATTGCCGTTGTAAACTTGTAGGAGACAGACATGGCAGGAGTAACCCGTGAAGAAGCCGCTGACGCTATTAAATCTATTGTGTCAGAATCTCAAGGAATACGAGTAGACTTCTTGTACAAAAGTCTCCATCCCGATTTTACTATTTTGGACTTGGACAGCATTGTTCAAGGGATGGTATTGTCAGGGTCACTTGTTGAAGTATCTTACCTGATTAGTTCTTCAGGCCCGACAGGGCAGTTTCTTCTTCCTAGAGGCACACGTATTCTAACTCTCAATGGAGACGACTTATGAAGTCTAGCAGAAGCCTTTGGGAAAAGATCAAAGAAGCTTTTACCGCTCAACCCTCTAGCACGGACTCCTATTCAATCTTTTTAACGCGCGGGACTTTAGACCAGCATGCAATTAGCCCATTTCGGGTGAAGGCCGGTAACTTCAGCATAGTTACGGACAAGAATGAACTGCGCTTCCACGACGGAGTTGTTCCAGGAGGGCATATCATAAAAGTTCCTAGGGAAACGTATGAAGCAATAAGAAAATTCTACGAAGAGTCTGTTGGATTTTAAAGGAACTACATGAAAGATGTTCTCAAAGAAGTATCAGGCTACTTAAAAACAAATCTTGAGCGTACCTTTGAAACAACACCTCGTCCTTTAACTCTACGAGTTTCAGGGTTTCCTTACTGCCCTTTAAAGCACTTGTTCTACCGCTACAACCCAACATTGGACGAAGTTTCGTTTGATAGTGTGTATTACACGACTGTTGGAACTATAACCCACAGCGCTCTTCAGCGCTGGCTTGGGTTTGGAGGTCAGATTTTAGGGGATTGGCATTGCTTGTCATGCGCCAACAAGACAAAAATGTCATTCTCTAATGTCTGCAAGAAGTGCGGAAGCGAAATGATGTATGACGAAATAGTCATTCGCTTAGGTAACATTAGTGGCCACATTGACTGCGTGTATCGAGACAAGAAAGGTCGGTACTGGGTTATCGACTACAAGACCTCAAGTGTTTATGCAGTGACTCAAGGTGACTCGCTTCCCTACCACCACAACACAGTGCAAATTAAAAGTTATTGTGCGCTGTTAGAAAAACAATACGGTATTAAAGTAGAGGGTTGGATTCTCATTTACTTAGCTCGTGATAGTCCTCGCATGGTGCACAAGCCAGTTGGCAAACTTATGAAGATGAGTGAGAAACGCGCTATTCTAACTCATGTATTTGAATGGGGTAGGCAGTTCAGCAGAGTTCTCAAAGTAACGCGCAAGGAAGAGCTTCAAGAGATCATCGACATGAAAGCATGCGACTCATATGATACCTACATGAAGCACTATCACAGCCCCTTTAGTGAGTGTCCTTTATCTCCAATCTGCTTCAGTAAAAGACTACGCCCTACCATGTTGTCTGTCATGGACGGGAAAACTGTAAAAATTGAAAAGAAGAAATCAATTGTGGTGGGGAATACTCTATGATAAACGATGCATTACTAGTTGCTAGCAACGATAACAAACCTACATGTAAAGGTTTGTTTTATAGGTGTTCAATTCACAACTTTATAGATAAAAGCGGAGCACTTGTTTCAAGTACAAAACTACGCCCTCTTAAGAGAATGTCGTGTAAAGGATGCGAAAAGTGCGCAGGTATTCTTGATACTTTAGCTGAAGACCTTTCATGTGAGCTTCCATCAAAGTTGGCTCATGGGGATGTTGTGGAGCTTGGCGTAGTCATAGACTCTGAGGACTGTGAATCTGGTCTTAGTGATGGGTGGCATGTACGAGCACAACTTGTGGAGAACCTATGATTCAACGTCAAAAAGGATACAAAATACTGCAAGGAGTTGACAGACGTCAGGTTGTCTCAGACGTGGAGACCTTGCAAAAAGACGGGTGGCTCACCAATGGACCTCTTTCAGTAATTCCGGCACCTATGCTTGACAACCCTAGAGAAGGTCGGGTTGGGATGTATTACGTACAGTCTCTAGTTAAATACGTTTAAGGACACGATATGAAACGATATGATGCTGACATACAGTCAGTCCAACTTGATAATCTTCCACCTCATCACTTTCCTTTAATGCGTGAAGCTTTTAAAGGAGAGTACGTTAAGTATGAAGAGGCTCAAGTCGAGTTCAACGACGCTGAAAAGAGAGTTTGTGAGTCATTGACCGAACTCCTTCAGTTCCGCCTTCCTGATTACCACCCAAACTACTCTCCTGACTTTATTTTGGGGTTCAATGAGTCTCAAAAGGAAAACCTTTTACCAGCACTTCACCGAGTAGCAAGTGCCTTTAAGGAGTCTGGAGACTTTCAAGCACTGAACTTGTACAGCAAAGAACTTATTGAAAAATTCTCGTTCATGCTAATGGCAGACTTGGGAGAACTTGCAACAACTAAAGTCTCTGACTCAATTTCAAACTCTGTTTTGAAAGCCATCAACCTCTTTTTACACAAACCTCAATAGGAAATAACATGTCCCATGATATAGAGAACGAATTTCTTGACACTGAGCACATAGGTGAAATAGCTGTTGACCTAAAGGTCCCTGCGGAGTACCTTATTGTCAGCAACCATTCACCTGAACAGGTGTCAAAGGAAGTGTCTGCTTTGATGCGTAAAGGATGGTGCCTTAAAGGCTCTGTGTCAGTTGCCTTATCCCACCACGTCTCACCTTCTGGAACTCAGACTTCGACACGTACAATTTATGCTCAGTCTTTGGTGAAATATCAAAGCGTACTGTAATGAAAGCACCGTATAAACTCAAGCATGGAGACTGCCTAGACCTGATGTCGTCCATCCCAGACGGGATGGTAGACATGGTTTTGTGCGACTTGCCTTTTGGCACTACTAAGTGCTCATGGGACATAATTATTCCTTTTGAGCCTCTTTGGGAGCACTACCGACGCATTGTTAAACCCAATGGTGCTATTGTTTTGTTTGCACAAACTCCATTTGATAAGGTTTTAGGGTGTAGCAATTTGCCTTGGCTTAGGTATGAGTGGATTTGGGAAAAACCTGCTGCTACTGGGCATCTCAACGCCAAGAAAGCACCAATGAAGGCCCATGAAAATATACTGGTCTTCTACGGCAAGCCTCCAACCTACAACCCACAAATGACCTCTGGGCATAAACCGACAAACTTCTACACCAAGAAAACATCAGTATCCAATAAAACAGAAGTGTATGGAAAAGAAACGAAAGACATTTCCAGTGGTGGGTTTACTGACCGCTACCCTAGAAGTGTTCAACTGTTTTCATCTGATAAGCAAAAAACAAAATTGGATGGGACTATCCATCCAACGCAAAAGCCTGTTGCATTATGCGAGTACCTTATCAATACGTACACCAATGAAGGTGACGTTGTGCTAGACAATTGCATGGGAAGCGGGACTACTGGAGTTGCTTGCGTTAAAACAAACCGGAAGTTTCTAGGCATCGAAAAAGACAAAAAGTATTTTGACGTTTCTAAGCGTCGCATTGAAGCCACGTTTAAGGACGCATCCTCGTCCCTATTTAGAAAGTAGTGTATGAACACATTGGAAAGCATTAAGGATGGTGGCTTTGATCGACTCAACGGCGGGTCTGCCCCAAGCATCCCTTTCCCGCTATATGGAACACCTGACGGAAAGTTTTACAATGCTGACGGTGTTAGAATCCAAGCTATTGCCTATAATGACCAATGGCACGCTATGGACGACATTATTTCCAAGTATCTGTACATGCCGATGTCGTCCAGCACTTTCACAAGATTTAAGCATGATCTCAACGAAGAAGCTCGCAGGTTTCTACCAATAAGCACTCCAGAAGGACGAATTGTTGAAGTTGACGTTGTAGGAAATGGCAGTCAAGTAGCCATCATTCCAGTTTATGAAAAGCCGAAAGCAGCTCCAATAGCAGCAGTTTCTCGTCCAAAAATCCGAGGTACTCCACCTGACAACAATTGGGAAAGTAAGATGAGCAAAGAAGAACGCGACTTCTGCTGGCGCAAGATACGAAAATACATAACTGCTAACGACTTGTCTTGTGCTGATAATTTTAGGGCCGCACGTATGTGGAAGTCTTCTGACCGCCGCCGGTTCAAACGACTGCGGGACAGTGGATGCTGTGGTTCCGCGAATTTCGTTGCACTTAGGTGGAGCTGGACAAAAATGCGCTTTGACGTGTACTTGCTCGGACTTAATTACGGACATTGAGTAAACTGTAAAGTACTGAAATGCCGATAGAAAAATAACATTTCAGTACTGCATTTTTAATGCTAATTTAGCGTACATCCATCTAGGAGTACGTTATGGCACGAATACCTGTTAAACCTTCCAAACCAAAACCTCCAGTTAAATCTCCTGTTCGTCCAAAAACGACCAGTCCTGTGAAGGTGGTTCAGAAGCAGCCTAAGTCTCAACCAAAAGAAGAAAAAGTAAGTGGGCTGTCCATGCTCCAGATTATGAGGTTTACTCCTGACGACACGCGTTATCGTGCTCGTACTGAAATAACAATCAAAAAATACAACCCCCAAGCAAAAACACGTGCAGGTTTCCCTGGCGTAACTGCAATTTGTGTGTCTGACAAAGGTAAACCCCAACGTCCACACAAGTGCACCATTGCTGGTAAGGAAATGGGCAAACCTATTTCAAAACAGAAAGCAGTCGTTGTCGATTGCGATTGCCCCGCGTACGTTTATTGGGGTTCTGAGTGGGCACTTGCTCAGCATGGAGCCGCAAGAATTAAACGCGGCAACGGGGAAGCTCCTGACGCTAGAAATCCAGCGTACATTCCTCACGTATGCAAGCATCTGTACGCGTTAATGCTCTTAGTTCGTAGAGAAGGTGACTAACGATGCTGCTGAAGATTGTGAAGTCCCTTCAAGACACTTTTGAGTTTAAAGAAACAGAAGACCCAAGAGTGTTCTACTTCAAGACTAAAGTACCGTCTGACGATGTTGTGGACATAGTGCGAAAGCTAGACTCAAGATTGAATCCGCAGCGAGTTGAAGTTGAGTGCTTGTCTTCAACATACGATTCTTATAGTCATGTAGTAAAAGTTCGACTTTATAAACTTACAGCATAAGGTGGATAAGTGAGCAAGCTTCAAGATTCGTTGGATCATTTAAGAGCAGACGGTGTTGACCTATCAAATCTGACGGGTGGACAAATTCAGAAGATTTTAGACTTTTTGATTATCCACGCGCTGTCTCCAATAATTAGAGTGTCCGATCTGTTTGACGCTCAACTTGCCTATCTTCTTAGTGCTACTAGTCGTAACAAGCGTCGCAAACTGTCTGCAATGGACAGAGAGCAGTTTATGACTACCGTATGCCACGCTTTAATCTCCTTTGATAAGGACAGTAAGATTCAATTAATAGCAGGAGCTAAAATTGAACGTCACTTTCTTTACAACTTTGTTATCAAGTTTTTGATCGAGCTTGAGGACTATCCAAATCTATACCATAAGTTTCTTACGTCTAAGAATGAGTTTGACAGAACTCAGGCTGATCTCAAAATGAGAGTGCTTGAACAAAACTTTGGTATATCGAGAGACAACTTGTTGTCAGTTATTCGCCAATCTACTGACTACTTAAACCTTGCCTATTCCTTTAGGAATTCCATAGTTCAAAACTACATCAAGATGACCCACAAGCAGGCCATCTCTTTTGTTAAAACTCAGTCAGGAACATTTGACCTAGAGGACGTGCACCAAAATTTTCTTACTGCTGTGACAAAAGCAATTGATAAATATGATTGCAGCAAGGGTGCCATCACCAGCTACATCAACTGGTGGATAATGAATGCTCAAGACTCTGCTGGGACTGGACATGGTCACGAGTATGGGATAGCCTTTTCTATTCCCCAACTTCAACGCAAGTCACTTGCTACTGGAGAGTCTGGAGACAGAAACTTTAGTGTATCTCTTGATAGCATCGTAAGTGCGGAAGAAGAATATGACGCACACGACTATTTGATTGGTGATCCAGGTGTAGACAAAGCTCTTGAGGCGCGAGACGACCTTTATACAATTCAGTACTTAGCAAAATGCGCAGACTACAAAGGATTGGCTCGTCTCTACTTAGACATTGACGAAGTTTTTTCATTACGTGAACTGATTAAAATGAAAAGGGACATGAAGGAGAATGGTTTTTCGCTAACTGAAGTACCTAAATTGAAGAGGAAAGCAACATGAGATTTGAATCAACAAAAGACCTTACTGTAAAGCATGACTGGTTTGCATGGTTCCCAGTTCTAATTGTGGCAGTTCAACCAGAAGGGACGCGAAAGTTTACCTTCGCATGGCTCGAAACAGTTGAACGCGTGTACAAGATTACCATGAGTTCCAACTTCTTTGTTTACTCGCTCAAGGAGTAATGCTCGAACTGTAAAGATCGATTTTCAACCGCAGTTTTTTCAACAGTAACTATAAAGGGAAACTCTATGCCAAGCTTAGACGACATTGAACCAAAAAGTGGTAAAGACCGCAAGAATCTGGAGGACTTTGTTGACCTTCTGGACATGAGCAGCGGCAAGTGGATTGAAGTACGATTCTTGCCCGGCAACATTCTGCCAATGAAGCGTCATTGGATTAGCATCATCACTCCAAAGCAGAAAAAGAAGACGAGCATTCCGAAAATGTGTACGTGCTTCGACCCTGCCACTGGTAAGAACGTAGAAGACGGACAATGCCCTTATTGCGACTTGCCCGAAGAAGTGTCCAAACCCGAAGACGTGTTCTTTGCCAATGCTATTGTTCGTAGCCAGCAAGACGCTATGCCTGCCAAACTTCCGAAGATGACTTCTTCTGAGCGTGAGTCTGGCCACAAGGAAATTGACAGCCGCAGCTGGACTCCGGTGCGTGTTGTGCGCATGCCCTCTTCTTTTGCCAAGAAGATTAAAGGTATTCGTGACCTCAACACTCGTACCATCAAAGGCGAAGAGAAGAAATTCTCTGCAAACCACGAACGCTATGGTGTCAACGTCAAAATTAAGTATGACGCGTCTGGAACTGGCACTGACAAGTATCAAGTCAACATGGCAGAAGCCTCGCCTCTGACCGAAGAAGAGTTGAAGTTCTTGACTTGGGACCTGTCGCCAAGTCTGCTGGCTGAACTTGGAATTGAAACCTTCAAGGAAGCAAAGAAATCCTTGGCTGGCATGGAGCTGGCTTACGAAGGTGGTAGCAAAAAAGGTCGGTCAGACGATGACGATGACGATGAGGACGATGAACCTGCTCCGAAACGTGGTAAGGCACCAGCAAAACGTGGTAAACCTGCTGACGACGAAGACGATGATCTGGACGACGACGATCTGAACTTGGACGACGACGAAGACGACGAGCCTGCTCCGAAACGTGGTACCAAGAAACCAGCTGCAAAAGCCTCTTCCAAGCGTAAGCCTGCAGACGACGAAGACGACTTGGACGACGACGAAGACGACGAGCCTGCTCCGAAACGTGGTGGTAAGCGTAAGCCTGTAGACGACGATGAAGACGACGATGAAGACGATCTCGACGATGACGACGATGACGACGAACCTGCCCCAAAACGTGGTGCCAAGAAACCTGCTGCAAAGTCGAAACGCAAACCCGTAGACGACGATGAAGACGATCTCGACGATGACGACGAGCCTGCTCCGAAACGCGGCAAGTCAGCATCGAAACGCAAACCCGTAGACGACGATGAAGACGATCTCGACGATGACGACGATGACGACGAGCCTGCTCCGAAACGTGGTGGTAAGCGTAAGCCTGTAGACGACGATGAAGACGATCTCGACGATGACGACGATGACGACGAGCCTGCTCCGAAACGTGGTGGTAAGCGTAAGCCTGTAGACGACGATGAAGACGATGACTTGGACGACGACGAAGACGAACCTGCTCCGAAACGTGGTGCCAAGAAACCCGCTGCAAAAACCTCTTCCAAGCGCAAGCCTGTAGACGACGATGAAGACGACGACTTGGACGACGACGAAGACGACGAGCCTGCTCCGAAACGTGGCAAGAAGAAAATTCCTTTCTAACAAGTAGTATCCTAATGGGAGTCACAGCAGTTAGGTGACTCCCTTTTTTGTCCTAAAACTTAGAGCACTGCATAGTGCAAACATTAATCCTATAGGTGGTCGTATGACAAGACAATCAAGTCGTAGCCCAGAGGCAACTTCGCGCCGTTCTAAAACTGCTCCAGTTGAAGAACCAAAGCGCATTGCACGAACCAAAGTTCAAGCAGACGAACCTGTTTCACGCCGTTCCAAAACAAAGGTAGAAGATGCACCTACGCGTAGGACTCGTTCACCCAAAGCTGAAGAAGAGCCTCTTGAAAAGAAAGCTCGACGTTCAAAATCAACTGAAGTCGTCGTTCGTGACGAAGATACTGAGGAAGCTCCTAAGAAGACACGTAAGACCAGAAAGACTGAAGTTGAAGACGACGACGGTGAAGTCGTTTGTGGATTTGATCCTTATTCCAAGATGGACGAGATGCTGGACGGAATTGAAAAAGACTATTCACTGTCTGGATCAGGACTGTCTAAGGATGAGAAGAGGCTGAGTACAGGCTTCTTGGTTACTGACCTTATCTTGGGTGGTGGCATTGTAGGTGGTGGCTGGTACACTTTGTTTGGAATGGAGCAAAGCTGTAAGTCGACTGCAGCCAGCACTTGGATGGCTGCTGCTGTTGCTACGGATGTTCCTATCATTTCTGTCTGGGACTATGAAGGTTCGACCAGCCCAGATTATCTTGAAAACATCATGCGCACCAACGGAATCAATGCTACCGTTGAAGACGTGTTTGGCATTCGTGACCCTAAGACTCAGCAATGGGTTGTAAAACCTAGGGTTCGTTATTACAGTGAGAGTGTTGGCGAGAAGTTTTTTGACTACTTGGCAAAACTTGAGCGCACGCTTCCTGATAAGAAGCAAGTTGGTGACAACTGGTATTACGTTTATGAGGATTCCAAGCAAGCTCGTGCTGTTGTTGGAAGCCACTATGACGAGAACTACCTGAAAAAGACAGGTAAGCTTCGTGTTCCTGCGAAGGACGGTAATATTCAGGCACTCGTTATTGTTGATAGCTACCCGGCAATGCTTCCTGAGAAGCAAGACGTAGACGACCCCAATAATGCGATTGGTGTTCAAGCTCGTATGTTTAGCGACCAATTGAAACGTGTTAAGGGTAAGATGCGAGCCAAGCGCATCGCGGTTATTGGTGTGAACCAGTTGCGTGAAAAGCCTATGGCTATGTTTCAAGACCCAAACTACGAACCGTGCGGCAACAGCTTGAAGTTCTTTAGCGATGTACGTCTGCAACTTACTCCTCGTGCACTCTCTTCTATTGTTCCGGGAGCCAAAGGTCGCGTTGAGGAAGAAGACTCGGTTACAACTGAAGGAAAAGACAATTACCGTTACATTGCAGTCAAGGCCGCTAAGAACAAACTCAGTCCACCTCACTTGGAGGGATGGCTACGTCTGTGGATCAGCGACGGAGACGGAGCTGCCCAAGGCTTTGATCCTGTGTGGGACACTTTCCAGTACTTGCTAATGACCGGGCAAATGACTGGTAGTCGTAACAAGATCAAACTCAACTTGAAACGTAAAGGTGGGCAAGCTACTAAAGCTGTATCTTGGCTTGAGTTTAAGACTTTGGTTATCGGCGCTAAAGTTGACATGAAGAAGATTTTTGAGCAGATTGGAGTTGCTCCTCTACCTCTGCGCAAGTTCTGCTTTCAGCAAATGGACAAAGGAGAAGGCATCGAACTCTTCTTTGACGCAAAGCGTGTCACAAAAGGCGTGAAGAAAGAGGAAGACTCTGAGGAAGAGTAGGCTACTACTGTAAACATCGAGTAGGGAAGCGTGGCTGAGTGGTTTAAGGCAGCAGTCTTGAAAACTGTCGACGGGAAACCGTCCGTGAGTTCGAATCTCACCGCTTCCGCCAAAATACAAAGTGGAGACTCTATGGTTGCCTTTTGCAAACCTATCCGTAACGGCCCAATTCATTCAATTGCTTTACGTCGTGGACTCAATGGCAAGATTGTTATTCAACTTCGCTACCAACTTGAGACTGCTGAGAACGTTCTTCCTTCTGACGGAAATATTAACTGGATTCATGCAGGGGTTGGTGCTTGGAAAGACGCTGACGCAGACAACTTGGAAGAGGTTGTTGCTGTTGCCCACAAAATTGGAGCATGGAGCATATGACTGACGACGTTTTAAGCAGGGACGAAATTGATTCATTGCTTGCAGGTGTGCAAGGCATGAGTCTTTCTGAATATAGACTTATGGAGGATAGTCCTATGGACATCAATGAAGGAGTTGCTGAATTTTCAATTCAGTGCGGAGACTGGCTTTACCCGTCAAAAGATTCAAATTCTAGGGTGCCTTACCCTATTGACAAACCTTTGGTGCTGATGTTGTTTCCAACAGAAGGTGTTCATCACACGGTTGACCCTAGGAGTGGAGACATCAGTTCTCACCTTCGCAATAGCCGTAGACTGCACTGTACTATTGATCTGAAATCTGACGTCTTGACCTTGCGTAAACTCACCAATGACCAAGAGCCTGACTTTGAGCACGACCTAAGTACCCTCAATCTTGGCTTCCTGTTTAACCGGTCTACTTTAGCTAGAAAGTCTGATTTTACGCTCGACGATTTTTCCAGAAACTCGTGTGCAAATCTTTCAGTGCTTGTTTCCTCAATTCTTCTTCAGGATTACGTTGCTGCTCCTGACCTTGACTGGGGAATTCCAAATCGTCTGTACTTTAGGGACGCAACTTACCCTGAAATTGAATCAATTGGTCGTTGGTAATTACTGGAGGAACCTTGATGGCACGTCCTAAAAAAGCAAAACCTGTAGAAGCGACTGAGATTTTTACCAGTCACGGCGATCACTACTATGATTGCCCAGTGTTGATGGCCAGACTTAAACTGAGTGCCTGCTTATCGTATCGAGGCGAGAAAGCAGACTATGGCGCTTGTGGCAAAAGCATTGCACATGTGACTTGTGGTAAGTGCGAATCTTGGTCTTCTATTACGGTAGACCAGCTGATTCATCCTGACATTGTTCATTCAGGAATTGACCCTGATTTGAAACCCGCAGTACGTGCCAGAAAATTGAGACCTGCCTACTAAGATTTGGGGAAGCTATGAATACAATGTTGTTGGTTGACGGCAGTAACTATCTATTTAGAGGGCATTTTGCTCTACCTCAGCTTCGTAGTGCCGACGGAGTTGCTACTGGTGCAACGCGTGGCTTCCTCAACATGCTTATGGCGGACATTGCGTTTTTACGTCCTACTTACATGGCAGTAGTGTTTGATCGTGGCGGCAAAAACTTTCGTCACGAACTCTATCCAGACTACAAAGGTACCCGTGCTAGCAAGGACGACTTGACCGAAGTGTTTGAGCAGGTACCTAGAATCAGAGAGATCGTTAAATCTCTCGGTATTAGAGTTGTAGGTAAGAAAGGCATTGAAGGAGACGACATTATAGGAACTCTCGCGCACAAACATCGTCCCAATGTGCGCGTTGTCATCGCTTCCAGTGACAAGGATTTTGCCCAATTAGTTGGACCCAATGTGTCCATGATGGACAAGGAAAGAAACCTTCTCGGTTCTGCTGAGATCAAAGAAAAATTTGGTGTGCTTCCTAACCAATTCGTTGAGTACTTGATGCTGATGGGAGATACATCAGACAACATTCCAGGAGTTAACAAGTGTGGGCCAAAAACAGCGGCTAAGTGGTTGACCGAGCACAAAAATCTAAAAACCCTTGACAAGGTACGCCCCTTTACTCCAGCGCTTGCCAAAAACTATGATGAAGTTCGAGACTTTTTCCCGTTGTCTAGAAAGCTTTGCACTATTCATTGTGACATAGTTCGTACGAAACTTGAAAATTTAAGGGTGCAGTCTCCAGATTGGGAACTAGCTAAAGAGCTGTGTGAAGAACTCAGCTTGCGTGCTACTTATGCAGGACTGCGAAAGGTTATTCGATGGTAGAAACCTCTATTACAACTAGGAGTCTTCCCTCGTTGTATGAGGGAGACCCTACGATAGACTTAGACGCCAATAAAAAGTGTGCATTTCTTGAAAGTGAGATCGACAGGTTTAAAAAGGCTATTGACGTTCTTGATAGTCACATGCTCAAAGCCTTAGAGGGAATGCGTGCTGCCAATAAAGACATCGTTCGCACAGTCGAAGACTTAGAGCGAGAAATAAAACTGATAAACATTGCACGGGCTGTTCGTGCAGACGAAGATCGAGCACAGGCTAAACCTGAGCAAAACCAGCAAAAACTCTTTGACGAAGTTCCAAACTTTGACCATTGGAAGCCGGACCCTGAAGAGGAAACTCCAGAAGAGGATTCTCTGACAGTCAAGATTTACGAAACTTTCGGTAAGATCGCGCGTCTTTGTCACCCAGATAAAACAAAAGACAAGGTTAAGCATAAGTTGTTCATTAGAGCGGTGAAGCTTAAAAAGAAACGGGATTTGCATGGACTGCTGGAGATTTTGGAGGCAGCTAAGACTTCTAAATCTCCAATGTCGAGCTTGCTCAACAAGCTCATGTCAAGACTACGTAGCTTAGAGACACAACTGCAAAAGGTAAAAGATCAGTTTGCAGAAACTTTAAACTCAGAAGAGTATGACACTACCAAACGTTACAACAGTTCAAATCGTCAACTTGTGTGTCACATGTTTGGAGTCAACATGATGGCCCAAGCAGCTTGCTTGGCAAGCCAGTTAAAGACTATGCGCGAGGAAGAGGAACGCATTTTAAAGGAAAGAGCTGATGCCTCTAATCAAAGAGTCGCTTCTTGAGCTTAGAGTCTCCCATCCACACTGGGGAGACGGAACTGTAAAAGAAATCACTGACTTAAACAATGGCGCTTTTAGTGCTCATGTTTTATTTGACCAAGACGGGATAGTACAAACATTGTTTACTGGAGCCGATTTCATCAACCTTCAAATTTTGAAACAAGGATTAAAATGACAACTTTTGTTGACTCGATTAAAGACGTTTACGAAGTCCCTAACGGAATGGCCCTCAGCGTTTTCAATAACAAGTATTCGAGAGTTAAACGCATGGTGGACAACCCTGATTTTGATTTGTCCCAGCCAGAAGAAGCTTCAAATCCAAAACTGATTCCAGAATACCAGTCTTGGGGAGAGCGCATAACTGACGTGGTTGAAGGAAACTTTTCTCTTGATCCGCGCTTAGAGCGTATGTGGCCAAAAGACAATTTCTTTGAGCTGCTGCGCAACGCCGGGTACGGCAATTCTACTGGAGAGCTTGAGTCTATCTCAGAGTTTCAGGAAACTCTGAAGTTGAGTCGTCAAGGTGTTATGGCCTATGCAGGTCGACACCTTCAACACGGTGATCGTCATCAACGTGACAAGTTGGGCGAGCTGTACACCAACTGTGCGTCAGCATTCACCTCATTTCTTCAGTTCTTTTTGCTTCTAAAAGGAAGCGGTGTTGGTCGTGATTACAGCTCAGACATCAGTTGGGTTGATTGGGACTACATGCCAGAATGTCGTTTTGTGCTGGAAGGTCCTGACCAGTGGGGAACTGGTGGCCACCCTGATTATGAGCCTTGGGTTGAGAGTTTACAGGCTGCACGGCACAAGTATGACTCAGACTCAGAGCGCGTCCGCTGGTTTGAAGTTGAAGACAGTGCTGAGGGTTGGGTTAAGGTTGCGATGATTCTTGAGACGGCAGCCTTTCACAAGAATAACAAAGATCATCTGTTCGTGTTTGACTTCTCGAAGATTCGTGCAAGCGGTACTCCAATTAAAGGGCAGCAGAATCGTCCGGCAAGTGGCCCTATTCCATTCATCCAAGCACTGAATCGTATCACTTCCATTAAAGGCTCAGGTATGAAGCCGTGGAAGCAAGCAATGTTTGTTGATGACTACTTGGCAGGTGTCGTTGCATTGGGTGGGATTCGTCGCAGTGCTCGCATGGCTACTAAGTACTGGAAGGATCGTGACGTGCTTGAGTTTGCCGACATCAAACGCGAAGGCTTTCTGAAGTCCGCCAACAACAGCATCCTAGTCGACGCAGAGTTCTGGAATCTAGTTAAGGACTCCACCAACCGTAACCATTGGGCAGTACACGCACGTCGTGTTTTTGCGGCAGCAACAGAAGCTGCTTATCACGATCAGACAGGTGAACCCGGTTTCATTACAGTTGATCGCCTCTCTTGGTCAGACGAAGGCTTGGACACTGTTACGTCAGACACCTTCTTGGATAAGTACTACTTCAACACGGTTCTTAAGGTTCATCGTAAGACCAAAGAAATGCTTGACTACTTATTGGACAAGGCCAAGCACAAAAAGTACAAGGTAATCACAAACCCTTGTGGGGAAATCCCCATCGCTGTTTGGGGAGCTTACTGTAGCATTGGTGACGTATGCGGAACTTATGCTCGCACCCTAGAGGAATTCCGTCGCGGTTGCTGGTTGATGGCTCGCGCTTTAATGCGCGTCAATCTGATGAAGATGATGTATGCTGCTGAAGTTAAGCGCACGATGCGCATCGGCGTCGGTATGATTGGCATTTTCGAACTGGCTTGGAACCATTTTCAAATCAACTTGCATGACATTCTTCTTGCCGAGTACCCAGAAGACCATGATAAAGTGATTGCTGCTAAAGCAACTGACCCACAAGTGTATCAACGCAGCTTGCAATTTGCAGCGTTTATTGACTCTTGCCGAGAAGCCGTTGAAGAATCTGCTGCTTCGTATGCTCATGAGATTGGAGTTGCAGTTCCTCACACTTCCTGCACGTTGAAGCCTGCCGGAACAGTTTCTAAAGTGATGAGTAGCACTGAGGCAGCTAATGCGCCTGCCAACAACTTCTACTTGCGCAACAATCAGTACCCGATGGATGACCCACAGTACCATGCGCTAGTTGCTCGTGGTTATCCGTGGCGTGACGTTAGCCACGCTTATCCAGGTCACCACATTGTTGGTTTCCCGACTAAGCAACCTATCTCCGACATCATGGGTGATAAGGCAGTAGTTGTGTTTGACCTGACTCCAGAAGCACAGTACACGTGGCTGCGTTGGCTTGAGAAGCATTGGCTTGGTGGAGAAGGTAAGCATGGCCAGGTAAGCTACACTATGAAATATTTCCCTGAGCGCGTTAGCTTTGCCGAGTTTCAGCAAGTGCTAATCGAGCAGCAGAGCACAGTGAAATGCTGCTCTTGGATGCAGATTATGGACATGAGTAAGTTTCCGTACCAACCAGAGGAACCTATTACAGAAAGTAAGTACAAAGATCTTATGTCGCGCATTGACGCAGTCTCGACCGAGAAGTATTCTGACGATGAACTGCAGTGCGCATCTGGTGTATGCCCAATCGAAAAAGACCAGCTGGTTTATACTGACGGGTCGAATGTGAACTAAAGAAACGGCTTCCTATAGTTGATGTAGGAAGCCGTTTTGCATGGTGGTTTATGCCTAAAGTCTACAACAAGAATCGAGACTCCCTTCCAATAGGCGCAGTTTACATAGGACGTCCAAGTAGGTATGGAAATCCTTTTCATATTGGAGTTGACGGTACTCGTGCTGAAGTCATTGAAAAGTACAGGCAGTACGTACTAAATACGCCATCTCTTTTACACGCTGTTCAGACAAAATTAAAAGGTAAGGACTTAGCCTGTTACTGTAAACCAAAACCATGCCACGGTGACGTTTTATTGGAAATCGCCAACCCTTCTTCAAGACCTTTATTTGGAAATCCTTAATGTTTACTTGTGTTTCAACCGCCGACTGGCACCTAATGAAGTTGGACAACTTGTTTCCAGACGGTAATGCTCTTGAGCGTCAGTTTACAGAGATTCATAAACCTTATAAGTATGCTCTTCAAAATGGTATCAAGCACGTCGTTGTTCCTGGAGACATGTCAAATGTTCCGCGTCTCGACGAACGGTACTTGATTGCCCTGACCAGTTTTCTCATTTCATATGACGACCATGTTGACACTCACTATGTCTTGGGAAACCATGACTTTGCACGGGTAGGTAAGACCAGCATGGACGTACTGAAGAACTTTGTGGACAACAAGTTCTTCAAACGCTTTCACTTGTACTACACGCCGACAATTAAAAAGATTGGTGGAGTCTACGTTACTTTCCTGCCCTACCCACACATAGAACTTCCCGACTTGGACAATAAGTCAGTCATTTTTGCCCATGTTGAGACTCCGGGGGCCGCTGGGGACAATGGAAGACTGCTTAAGAATGGCGACGACTTACAGCGAGTTGAAGGAGACTATTTAGTTTCCGGGCATTTGCATACGCATCAATACTTGAAGAGCAAGAGAGCTTTGTACGTAGGCGCTCCGTACCAAACAAACTTTGGGGAATCTCCTAAAGACAAGGGATGGGTTGAGATCAACGCTAAAATGTCAGACGACGACTTGCGCGTTAAATATCAGCATATAAGTGGCGCACCTGAGTTTTCGTTTACAACTGTGCAGATTGACAGTCGCAGCCAATGGGACGAGCTTTCGCGTAATCCAAATGAGCTTCATCGTATCTATGTTGCCGACGGAATCGTTGTACCAAAGGATTTGTCTAAAACGCAAAAGAACATAATTTCTATTCAGAACCTCAACAAGCATAAGCTTACGCAGAGCTTGGAGAGAGACGCCGAGCGTTCTGCTTCGGACATACCAAAATTTGGCCCTACCACTGGACTTCTCAGCTATCTAAAGGGAAGTGGACTTACCAAAAAACAGTTGGGAACAGCTAAAGGAATGGTAAAAGAGGCACTTCAACATTTAGGACTTTAATCACTAGGAGAGTTGTATGGAATGCACTACATGCGGTAAAATGGTATCCCTGAATGACGCACTGCGCTGCCGTCAAGTTAATTGCCCGACAAAAGCAGCAATTCAAGAACAAGCTTTCAGCACAAACTCTGCCTCTGTTTTTCCAAGCACTGTTGACGACGAGAATAAGGATGCTGCATTGGATAGCGCAGAGGGCAATGCTACTGAGGTCTCAGGCTCAGAGACAACTGAAGTCGCTAATGGTGAGGGGGAGACTTCGGCTCAAGAAAATACTGTGACAGTGTTGTCCGCCTCTGGGGAAGAGCTGCAAGTGGCTGACTCTGCCGAGAGCACTGACTTAGGTGTTGCAGGTGCTGGAGTTGAAGATACGTCTGCTATGACTGGTGACGTGTTTATTGACGGGGTTGGAGCTGAGGAAGTTGCGGACTCTACTGACGGAATGTCTGCTGCTGACTACGCGGCTCAAGCAGGACAAGGCAACGACTCTTCGAAGAAGAAACGTCGCTAAAATTTGGACGATAAAAAAGGGAGACATTTGTGTCTCCCTTTTTGTTTGGGTGCTAGTTACAGATTTTCCATACAGAAAGTCTTGACCTTGGCGTGCTGCGTGTTGTTTGCAACGTACAAGAAGTCTGCTTTCGACATAATGGAAGCATTGCCACGAACCATGCTCATGACTTGGTCTTCGTCCAAATCGGTGGAGTTTGCTACGTTCCTGGAGAACGCGCTTACTTCACTGTTGGACTTTTCTGCCATCGTGTCTTTGACTTGCTGCGGAGCGTCATAGCGTACTTCATTGGCGTCCATCTCGCTCAGTCGGTTGTACACGCGTTGAGCTTCCTTCTGCGCGTCTGCACTTTCCATAAACAGAATAGCACTCTCAGGGCTTACTACTTTAAGCAGCCCCATAGTTACCAACTTACGGAACTCCGGTGAAGAAATGATTGCGTGCTTCGTCGCTTGCGTTGTCAAGTCCAGCGGAATCCAAGTAGTGGTGATGGACACTGCTACACTGTTTCCCATACCGTCACGAGTGTTCAGATGGACGATGCCACGGGGGTTGCTTGAGTTGACTACCCACAGTGCATTTTCCTTGCTAGCTTCTGCTTCACTGATCGTTATGTGCTTGAGTTGTGCTTCCATTGAGTTTCTCCTTTAAGTTTGTCAAATTGCGCTCGTGTCATTGCCAATATTTCATACAACTCTACTTCCTTACATTCACCAGCTTTCCCTTTCGTGAATTCTTTATACTCCTCCTCGTCTAATAAATATCCCCACATCCATCTTTGAAATCCAAGCATCCTTATTTTCAGGGGATACTCGCGTTCCCACTCGATGTGTCTAGGGCTTAGGTCAACATTGAGAACACTCCTGTTGTCTCGAATGAACTCAATAAACTCTTTTAAGATAAGCATGCATTTAATACGCTGCACTGCCTTTTTACGCTTTAGCGACACAAGACGCGTGCACATCTCATTATCTTTAAACTTGAAGAAACGAAGCTCTTCATCAGATATGATTTTATTTCCTTCGGGTGGCTTGCGATCTATTGCTATGCACCTGCTTGGAACCTTTAACGAGTAGTTTTTGCATGACCCTACTACGCACTTCTTGAACTTGTACCAATTGATAAACTGACAGCTATTTTCCACGGACATTGATGGACACCTTTTGAATGTTTGCCAATAACGATTTAGTTTCCGTCATGAAATGGAAGTGCTCAAGCCCGTACAAGTTGCAGCCATCATACATCGCAATCAATGACGCGTCTATTTCGTGCGGTTCAATCTTCAGCATCTTTCCATCAACATACATCTGCTTCAAGTCATGCACTCTGTTGATTCTGTTCTTCCATTGAGCTGCCGTTACAAACGTTATTGGCACTCCTTCATACATAGAATCGTACAAGAATTTTGCAAGCATCATACTTACCAGTTCTATCTGACTGCCTTTGATTCCGCGATTTTGATAGCGTTCTGCAGCCACTCGTTTTACCTTGTGCCGAATAATTATGCTGTCAACTTCATTGGAAAATAAGATAGCTTGAGCTTCTGGGTCTTCAGCTTTAACCAAACTCCGCACGGTGTTTGTCAAAGTTCCTGTCTCTAATACTTTAGGTTGCATTTTCTTAGAGTAGCTAACTACTGAGTAGCCAAAACTTGTACTTCCAGGATCAATTCCTAATGCAATCACATTTGATCTCCTCTGCCTCAAATTAGGCTCTGCATTTCATTTTAGAAATGCTCAATTATTCTCATAAATTCAGGTGCACACTCCGATTGTTAAGTTTACAGTTTGTTCAGTACCTTTTAAATGCTAATTTAGTGCATAACGTATAGGAGTTTATTTATGATTGTCAAAGGAAATATCACCAATTCGCGTCATGGTCGCAACTACATACAAGATCAAGCAAATGCTCGGCTTGCAGAAGCAGTTGCACCAACGCAAGGGCAGCAAAACAACGCTCTTGGTGTTGACTTCTTTGAAGTTGACTACTATCAAATATCTCCCACTTCCTTGGTCTGCAGTTGTAGACAAACAGAAGTTGTACGTCAAGAGTTTGGATCAAACTTAGGAGTTGACCCAACTTTGGTACGTCGTGGTGTTGACTCAGAAGTTTCAATTGAGTGGAATAGACCGTTGTTTGGTCAAGTTGGTGAGACCTCTAGTGACCAGCGCCAGCTCAATGAAGCAGACGAAATGATTGACGACTTTGAAGTTGCCGACACTGATGTTGTTGGAACAACTGACTCTGTTGTTGGTAGTGGTCAAGACTGCGGCATTTGCTATCGTACAGGTTTTGTTCCTGGCTATCAGGCATACGGTAAGATTCGAAACGTATTTACTACGTACCACATAGAGGACGTATCCGGCTACTCTATAAACAAAGAGTTTGCACCAAATTCTCTAACTCGCAATGACGAAGAAGGCTATGTTGAGTACCTGCTAAACGTACCAAAATACTTTAAATCTGTTAAGTGCAGTGTTCGCAACAACAAAGAAGTCTTAACCGACGGGATTTGGAGCTTGATGTACACTCCAATATCAATAAACCATTTACGTGCAAGTGCTGGACACAGTTTGTCGTTCCGCGTTGTTGCAGACGAATTTACTCATGTTGTTATTGAGTTTGATTTAGGAACACAACCAATTCATGCAAACATTGCACAAATGTCTAAGACAACTGACTGGACAATGTTTGAAACCTTGGGGAATTTGAATGTTGTGCTTCCTGTGAGCATTGGTAAAGTGACTAGCGGCGACCTGATCTTTGTGCCATCGCGCAAAATAGGGCTTAAAATCACTGACGTTCAGTACATGCAGACCTCAAAGGACGCTAAAATCGACTGGAGCTGCAACACACGGGTGCTTCAGCCTCAAGAAGCTATGTGTCGCCTTCCGAATGGCCTTAATATCCTATAAGTTAATCAATGACTTAGCGCATACCCTAAAATCCCCACCAGAGTAAGCCGGTTTTGGTGCCTTTTACCCAAAATCTAAAATATTTTTCATCTTTTTGACTATATTTTCGGTTTTTTGGTGTAAACATAAGAGTTTTTACGTTAAAGACACTAATTTTAAGCAAGATGCACAACATCTTAAACGTTTAATTTAGTTCATCACTTAGGAGAAACATCATGGCTGTTAAAACTGCTGCTAAACCGGCTGCCAAGAAACCGGCTGCCAAAACCAAAACCACTACCACTCCTGCAAGCGGTCGCAAAGTCAAGACCACCAAAGTTGCTGGCGTTACCGTCAACACCGTTGTGAAAAAAGGTCGTGTCTCTGCTGCTGAAAAGAAGGACAACAAGGCTGCGTACAAAGCAAACAAGCCGAAGATCCTTGCCGAAGCAAAGAAAGAGCGCAAGCTTGCAACTCCTGCCGAGAAGCTGGAAGCAGGCAAGAAGCGTGTTGCTGCACGTGTTCTGAAAGCAGGCGGTTCTAAGGGTGACGCAGAAAAAGCTGTCAAAGCTTATGTTGCTGCACAGAAGAACCCGAAGCCTACGTTCAAAGAGCGTCGCGAACAGTCTAAGGGTGTGCGTGCTCAATTCGCTGCACAGATGAAGGCTCTGCGTGCTACTGCCAACGAGAAGATCGCTGCGGCTAAGACTCCTGAGAAGAAAGACGCAATTCGCAAGATGGCTAAAGACAAGATGTCTGCCATTCGTGTGAAGCGTGACGCTGCTCTGGAAAAACTTGGTGTTCTGTATCACCCGAAGAAGGAAGCCGCTAAACCGGCTGCCAAGACGACCAAGCCTGCTGCCAAGACGACCAAGCCTGCTGCCAAGACGACCAAGCCTGCTGCCAAGACGACCAAGCCTGCGGCTAAACCGGCTGCAAAGCCTGCGGCTAAACCTGCTGCCAAGAAACCGGCTACTAAGGTTGAACCGGCTAAGAAGCCTACCGTTAAGGCCAAGCCTGCTGCTAAACCGGCTGTTCGTCCGAAAGCCTAAGCTACGCAAGTAGTGGTGTACGACAAAGGGACACTGAGAGGTGTCCCTTTGTTTAACTGGAGCTATTGCAGCTCCTACAATTTTTAGGAGCACAACATGAAAGCTGCCAAAGACGGTAATCGTAAATCTCGGAACGCCGCTAAGATGAGCAACCGTAAAACTAAAACAATTAAAGTAGGCAATCTTGAGACAAAGATTGTAACCAAAAAAGCAAGTGGTGCTGACGTACAGAAACAACGTCGTGAGAACCAAAAGAAGTATCGTGAGAACAAAGCCGAGATTAAGCAAGAGGCGAAGAAAGAACGTCGCCATCTGACTAAGAAAGAAAAGATGGAGATCGCCATTAAAAAGGTGATGCGTCAAGCTGCCAAAGAAGGCAAAGACGTTAAACAAGCTGTGCGTGATTTTAAAGACAAGCATCGTGCGTCAGTTCATGAACGCGGTGCCGCACGTCAAGAACATGCAAAACATATACGCACAACAATCCGCGCACTTATCAAGAAAGCACGTGACGAAGGTAAGCAGCTGATAAAGTCAGCTAAATCAGACGACCTTAAAAAAGCAGCACGTGCAAAGGTTGCACAACGCGTGCAGAAGCTACGTGGTCAACGTGCATTGATGCTCAACAAAATCGGTATCAAAGTTGCAGTACCAGAAGGTGCAAAGCTAACTGGCGCAGCTGCTAAATGGCATAGCGACCAAATGAAAGCACGCGGTACCGGACGTAACAAAGCAGGAATTAAGTTGAATCCTCAAGCTGCTTCAAACAAATCAATGAAACCGACAAAAACTTTGGCCTATCGGGAAGAAAGTGCAAAACGTAGCGCAGAGCAAAAAGCTCGTTTTCAGAATAAGTCAAAGTAGCTCTTGATTTTGCCGAGTAAAACAAAAAGCCATTCCGAAAGGGTGGCTTTTTTGTTGTCTAAAATAGTAATTTGTCATATAAGTAAACTCTCCCGTTTGGACAACCCATGAAAAATTCCCGCATTGAGAAATTGAGAAAAGCCCGTTCGTTCAACGAAGTTGTCTCAATTATTAAGGAAATTGCACAATCAATTAAGAGCAACGGCATAGTTGCCGACCGGCTTGTTGCTAGTTTGTCAAAGACGTCTCTTTCTGGTCGTACAAGAGCGCCCAGCACTATTGAAATTGACCATACGGGTGAGAAAGAAGTTGAAAGCCCTATTAAAATGTCTGTTCGTACAACAAAAGGAGCTAAGATCAGTGCCAAGCTGATTAAGTTTGTTGTGCCAAAAGCAGATGTTCTTAAAAAGAACAATGACGTGCTTACTGCACTGTACCAAAATGTTTTAGAGCTAGACGCTGCTGAAGCACTAGTTCGACAATCCTTTCACGGGCAGAAAAATCAACCTGCCACTCTTAAAGCTATTGGTCTTCTGAAAAAAGAAGTTGATGCCAAACTTGACGTTGCGTTTGGTGCACTCTCTGACCTAGCCGACAAGCATCTCCCCACTGAGATGGAAAATCTCGGGGAAAAGATGGACGACTTCTTGGCAGACACATTTTCAGACGACAAGCGTTCAAAATATGTGTATGTCGTTCCCGGTGAAGACAAAGACATTATCTTCTCGTACTATATTTGCATTGACGAAGTCAAGTCCAGCAGTGGCTTTGTTTTCGACAACTACTACGTAGTTCTTACGGGCGTTGTTCAGAACGGGTTTATCAAGTACTATGTGAACGCGCTTCCTGATTTCAAGGCTCCGGGTCGCTACCCTAAAGGAATGGCAGTTACTACAGAAGCTGACCTCAAGCACAACATCAAAATGCTGTTTGCACATAATGACATTGCTGTTGAGATGGAGCGTCGTCCGATGCCTATTGATACAGAGCGTGCCAAAGCAGGACTTGGTGCTATTGAAGGCGTGCAAGCAGTCAAGGTTGAAGACGACATGCTGATGGTACTCCTGAAGAATGGCAGTCAAGACAACATCAATAATGTTCTTACAAAGCTGCTTCCTCGTCTGAACGGTTTGGTTGGTAACAAGACTCGCAAGTCAGTTATTACCAAGAGGATTACCAAGAACAATGCGGGAAAAACTATCCTCAAGTTTATTCTCACTCCAAACCAAAAGACTAAAAACGTTACTCACATTATGGACCTTGAGCAGCTCAATGAAGTACAAAAGATGCTGGGATTGACTGATCGTCAAGTCAAACAAATCAAGGAAGCTCAGCTAAATGAAGAGTAAAGCATTTCAGTTGATGACAACAAATTGGGGAGGCTCTAAATGCGTTCTCAATGAGAAGTCAATAGCTTGTGCAGAAGCATTCGTGCAGCAGCTGTTCGACCCTGCTCTTCCACGCGCTACAATACTATTTTCAGGTAATGTATTGCTGGCGTGGCACACTGGTAAAATATACATAGAGCTAGAGTTTTTGGAGACAAAGAAAGTAGCGTACGCCGCAGCTAGTCGACTGCTTACTCATGTTGGAGAACTGGACTTTAATCCAGAGTCGCCTTCAGACGCGGACCGCATTCTCAACCACATCAGCAGGACTCACTTTAAATAACAATGCACCATAGAGAGCAAGTACCGTCGTTTCGCCTAAGAGAGTGGCCGCTCGGACAAGCCTCTCTCCCGTGGCTGATGCTGCCTAAATATTCGGACATAAACATCGGTGACCTGTTTGAATATTTGAGTCAGGTTATTTGGACGACCCCCTACGCCGTAAATCCCGTACACTTCACGTTGGTCAACGTGTTTAGTCCGTTTACGGGTTACTCTCATGGATATTTACCTCCTGCTCCAAGTGAAACATGGACTCCAAATAGCCACCTGATATTCACGTTTGCTATTTCGCCAGAAACTTATTACGACTATACTGCGTCAATTCCGCGTCAGCTTATTTACTCAAAGCATATTTGGGTTAAGACTTGGAACAGTAAAATTAGTGGTCGCCCAATGTGGCTCAACATTGGAATCAATCCAATACTTGCAGAACGTTGGAAACTAAAAACGCTGTACGCAAACGATTTGCAGTACGTGTACAATATGATAGGAATGATGACGAAGTCGCTTACGCGCCGTCACAAATACTATCAAGCTGACGGTGATGCTCAGACGTATGATTACAGCACTACCAATTTAGTTGAGGCCACTACAACTAGCAGTATAATTGACATGTCGCTGCACGTTGAGTATAAGTACTGGTGCTTCAACAAGATGATGTGGAAGATGGCTCCAAATCTGTTTAGCACAAAGATGATGACGCCAGAACTTGCACTTTGGTACGTAATGAATGTCAATACAAAGGCGTCCATGATTACTCAACGAGTTCCCGGTGATCGACGTCTTAATGCACTTGGTCTTGCTGGCGACGACGGAGTAGTGCAACAGATTTCAAGATCACTGTTGTCCTTTATTCAAAGCGTCAACGCCCCCGGTGACCAGCAGCTTTCAGCACTTGACTTAATTGCACCAGCATTGATTGGGTCCTTGGTCTATAGTGGGACGCCAAAGGTTGAGGCAAGTCGTGATTACGTACGTGAGCTTAACGAAAGCTGCGCTTCTCTGATTAGAGCATTTTCCTCTAGTGCAGACAAGCTTGGGCAACTTCTTGTTCCGCCTGACAGTGCTGCACTAAAACTTCTAGTTGGTGACAAGTCTCTGACAAAGAAACTGTTTGCACTTATTGACTTAAAGGACGCGCAATGAAAATTTCTCTTAGTGCAAACAAAGCTATCGAAGGGCAGCTAGAGGATAAAGGCTACTCAGTAAAAGACGGAGTGGCAACCTACAAAATTGGAGTTGTCAAAGTCACTATTTTTCTTAAAGGCAATGAAGCAGAAATTTCTATAAGCAGTGCTGGTACTGAAGTAGTCCGCAGAAAAGTAGCCGTACTCAACATTACAAATGTTGCTTTTGCTCCCATGCAGAGTTACCTAGACGCACTGAATGCCGCAGAAGGATGGAAAAACAAACTTCTGAAAGAGTTGTCACGTAAGTACGATTAATACCATTCTTAGGACCAAATTCCATATGAAAACGATTGTTAGTGCGTCACTCAAAAAAGGCAGTTCAGTTTATGACGTGTGCGAAAATTTGGGGTATAAAATTGAAGATGGCGTGGCAGTGTACACGTGCCCGACTTATTCATTGCGGATAACTCCTTCAGACGACAGCTCCCATTTTAGTTTGTCTGCGTCTAGGGGAGACCTTCTCTTTCCCTTTTATCAATACCAAACTCCAACATACCTAGAGTGGACGACCCCAGTATTCAGGATGTGGCAAAGCAATTCACCACTTATAAAAACTCTGAGCGCAAGCTTAAAAGACAGCTTCTAGGCTAACACTATGAATGCTACAGAAGGCAGCGTAGTTACTGTAAAAAATAATTTTGTTGACGACGGTGGAAACCCTATCATTCCGAAACCTGGGTATCCAACAGTAGTCTTGTTGGATACAGTTGGTGACGTTGTTGTGTCGGTTCCTGCAAGCCCTGACGTTACAGTTGGTGACTGGATTGCCAACCTAGCAGTCCCGAACTTAGGACTTGACGAGAAGGTTTCATTCGTTGTTCAGTGGCGGTTTAAAGCGGTTGACGGCAGCAAGTACCAAGACAAAGAGCAGATCATAATTAGCCCACGAGTTGAACGGCGCGTGAGTGATTTGGTCCTAATGGACGATGATACCAGCACTTCTTTCGTGCTGCCTATCAACTTAAATCCGGCTGATTCCTGTAGCTACCGCTTTTTTAAATTCAACGATCCAATTACTCCAGACATTTCAGTGTTTGATCCGACTGTGACAGTTTCTTATGGAGTTGACCGAACTAGCTTTGTGATTCCTGTTCCAACAAATATGCAGCCTCTTCTTCAAACGTATTTGTTGCGCATTAGGCACAACAATGGGAAGAGCAACATCTTCACGTACAAAGCATGGTGCATCAATGCTGGTATGGCAACTGGAATGTCTTATTTAGAGGACTTCTTGAATAAGGCGCATATTCAAAATGTCATTCCTGAGCTTGAGTATGCACCCGGTGATTTGATGCTGTACCTTGAACGCGGTCTAGACATGTTTAATCGCATAAGCTACCCAACGTCATTCACTGGATTGGACATGCGCGGTTTCTTGCAGGATGCGTGGTTGGTTTGTAGCAGCTACTATGCACTTGGTGCACAGCTTATGGCAGAAGGTCAATTATCTTTTGACTTCAGTGGGCAAGGAGTATCGTTGAATGTTGACCGAACTCCGCAGCTTGAGGCAGCCCTTGGAAGAATCGAGAGCGACATTGACAATCGCATTCTCCCGTTAAAGCAAAAGCTGGCAAAGCAGGGCATCACCAGTGGCAACGGCAACGTATCGAGTCTCAACAACTCTCACGTGTTTGGAACTCTTGGAGTGCTGAATGCTCCTACAACTCGACTGAATGGTGTGAATCTACGCACTTACGGTCGCTTCCGCAACTTCTAACTGGAGCATCTATGAAACTTATTGTATCAGACCAGCTTAAGTCGACTTCAATAGACCACGTGTCTACTATTAAACGGGCAGAGTCTAAAGACCCCGAAGCACTTCTTGAAATAGCACGAGAGCTTGTACGAATCGCAAGACTTATGGACAAGGATTCTAAAAAAGCGATTCTCTATTTGGATAAAGGAAACGTCGAATCTGCACGTCGGTGCATTGACCAGTACTATGACATAATTGAAAAGTGGAACGAAAGCTGACTTTTAAGAGATGGGTTAATTTACAACTTTATTTAAGGAGCAACACATGAACTTGAAATACGCAAGCAGCATCGACGCAGCTATCGCCAACGAACTCAACACTCTGCCTAATGTTGAAATTCGTGCATTCAAACCGGCAGGTAATGGCTTGGCACGGGTTATCGTCGACATTACCCACACTTCGGCAAGCCGTGACAATCCTGAACTGGTCTCCAAGAGCTTGACGCAGAAACTTGAAGGTAAGCTGTCCGCAGTTTCTGGTACGTTTACCACTGTCGAGAAGACTCGTGTAAATGAGCGCATTGCTGGAGTTGTTGGCGTAAACCGTCAAATCGTTGCGGCATCTTCAGACATGAAGGGTTTCCGCAGCAGCAGCGCCAACATGTTTATGGACGAAGAAAAGAACATGTGGGTCATGCGCAAGACTGAAGCAGGCAACATCTTGATTAAGACCACTGGCGTTGACGACGACACGTCTCTGTTGAAGTTGCTGGAGTCTTGCAGCTCGACTCAGACGTCCCAAGCTCGTGACTTCTACTCGCATTCAAGCGCAGAGCCTAATGTGACTGGCGGCGACTTCGTGTCTTTCGTTGCCAACGACAACACTGTATGCGCAGGTTTCGTTGCTGCTGTTGTCTCTGGAACTGACGACTTGATTATCGTTCCAGTTGGCGGCGAATCAGGTGAAGTCGTTAAGAAGGGTGCAGTTACCGACATTCACGCTCAGAACGAGTTCCCTGCTGACCAAGACACTGCCGAAGGTCAAGTTGACGCAGTTGTTGCAGCAAGCCGTGGCGGTTCTAGCCTCGACACTATCGTTGCTTACTACAAGCGCGTGTATAATCGCAACCCTGCCTTCTTCAAAGAATTTGAGAAGCGCATTCGCGGCCATCACTACATGTAATAACAGATGCGCAACTCTACTTGTTTAGAGTTGCGCATTTTGCTTGGAGGAAGACATGAAACTTAGCATCAGCGCCGCTCCTAGCGCGAAACAATTGTTCGCTCGCGCATGCAACAACTTCGACTATGAAATTGCTGACGATGGCATGAGCGCAACTTATGACAATACGCTCAACACAGCTGAAGACATATACATTTCTTTAGCTCTTCAAAAAGGTGGGAAGGTTAAGGTTACTTTTCAGTCTGATAGCGTAAATAGCAATCCATACTTTAAGATACTGCTTGAGGTATTGACGTCTATCGACAAGATTCCAAATCCGCGCGAGCGATGGATTAGCCAACTCTATAAGACTTACCGCTTGGCTACTGAAGGACAAACCCATTTGAACGCATTGCTTGAATCTGCAAAGAAACGTTTTTAAAGGACGCACAATGAAGACAATAGTAGCAGTCAGTTCAGGAACTGACTTTAAAGACGATTACAAAAAAGCCAAGGCACTTATTGACACTAGGATTAAAGACTTGCAGTCTGCTTTGAAAAAACATGAGGGCAAGAACTGGGGTTCAGTGGGTGACTTGAACCATGCTGCGTCCGAACTAAAAGACATTACTGACTTTCTCAGCTGAGGAACTATGAAACTTAAAATCCAAAGTTCTGCAAAAGCACCGTCCATAACTCTTCTTGAGTTTGTTCGGGATAAGTCGGATGCTCAACTTCTTGAGTCTATCGCTAAAGTCATGAAAGACCACGGATTTGAGCCACAGCAGCGTACTGCAGCCACTCAAATTCTAGCCAAGAAAAAAGAAAGCAGTGACGCAGTGCTCGAACAGATTTTCGCAGTAGCTGAGTTTGCACGGCAACTAGAGAAGCACGTGAGTGGACGTATCAAAGAAGAGTTTAAAGACGACGTCGAAGACATTTAATTGAGGAGTCAATATGAAGCTGATTATGGGAGCTGAGCTTAAAGCAAAGCGTGAAAAGCAACGGTCTGAGTCTGCGGTAAAAGACGTATCTTCGTATGAGTGGTTTGCATACACTGGGCGTCCTTACTCGGTAACTACTGTCAACGGCAAGAAAACAGCAAATTTCGTACCCGGCTACAAGTTTGGCCTACGCTCGTCAAGCAACGGTAAAAACACTCGCATGATTACAGCAGAGTTTGGCCCTACCATTGTATTCACTATTTCAGAAGAAGCACTTGCCAAAATCAAACGTGCTTCAAGTCCAGCTCGTACTCCGAAAGCCTGATATGAAAATAAGCCTGAGCAAAGGTGGAAGAACTCAAGAATGGTTTGACACACTTCCAAAAGACAAGCAAGATGCGTATCTAAGCACTCATCCTCACAGCAAGTACAGCAACGACGCGCAAACCGTCAAGCGCAGAGAAGCAGCCAAGAAAAGCGCTCTGCACACAATGAACCATTTGCATGATCGTAAAGCACTTGCGTTACGTCAGCTCATGCGCCACGCTAAGAAAATTGGTCAAGACTATAAAACGTCGACCGACCCAAAGTTGGCTGAGATGCGTGACAGCGTACGTGCTCTAGACAAGAAGCTAAATAGTGCGCTCTTGAAGCACAAACTTCACTCTGACGCTAAGGAACATGTGGAGGCAGTAAAAGCTTCTGTCAAAAAAGCAGTAGACACGCACTTCAAGAAGCGCCCTATCAAACTCGGAACAAGGACAACCAAATGAAACTTCAAATCAGCACTTCAGCATCCTTAAAGTTTCCTACATGCTCAAACAAATCAATGTCTGCCAAAGACAAGGAAGCTCTTCAGAAGAAATTGACGCCGTTGATGGGCGCACCTGTAAAGAACTTCTGGGACATAGTCAAGGTCATTGGATGGGGGACGAAGACCATTGACTACGTTAGTGTGGCTAGAATTTTATCCAAGTTCCCAGAGGCTAAAGTAGGAGCTCTTCGAAGCAATGCACAAGCTCTTGAGCAAAAAGCTTTTGATTTTAAGCTCAAGAAAGACCCAAATAACGAAATATGGGGTAGAGGTGACGACGGTACATCAGACTGTATCAACCACCTTATTGGACTAGGTGAGAAGTACTACAACGCCCTCCTGAAGAATCCTGCTGATACACAAGATGTTGCCGACGTATACTCAGAAAGCTTTGCCTATTGCTTCAACGACAACATGTATCGTAAGGTTTCTGTAAAAGACACTTCGTCAGGAAATCCGTCTAAAGATGCAGTAGCAGCAGTGCTTGCTAAATTGACAAAGGCAGACATTGCAGTTCTTCGTAAAAACAAAGATTTGATTTAAGGACTGCCAAATGAAACTTTTTGTCTCAAAATCTTGCTTAGACAAAGCAAGTCTTAGTGGCCTAACTTTTGTTACCTACGGACTGGACGACTTCGATTTGAAGCGCCGGGAGAAAGAGAAAGACTTCAGCCCTGTTGGAATGAACACCATTTTAGACATGGGTAAACCTAAAGTAACAGCTTTTGCACTAGATAAAGCTCGAAATTCTAGGATGTATAAGTATGTTGCAGTTGCTGTGTACGACATGCGTGGCACTCCAAAAGAAGTTGATTTCAAGAGGTTGTGAAAATGAAAGTTTCTATATCATTTGATCGAGGTGACTTTGACCTTCAGGAAATGGCTACTCGTAAACCAGTTGTGAAGGAAGACGAAGACAAAAAGTTTCATACAATTCTGTCTAATCTTAAGTTTCGTCTTGATCAAGAGATGCACAAGCTTGCTGAGTCTAGGAAGCATTTGACTGAGGAAGCTATTAAACGTGCAACTGCTTTTATTAAGGGACTGAAGAAACGTTACAACGAACTTTACCAAAAGCGTTATGGTCAGATTTACTACAAGTCTGTAACTGCAAATTCAAAGGAGACTCGTGTGAAGTTGATTGTTGGAAACTCTTTGTCAGCTGCTAAAGCAGAAGCACCTTCTCTATCCGACTTGGAAGCACAACGTGACGAAGCTGTAAAACTTGTTGCGTCCCTCAATTTGCAGATTCGTACGCTGAAAGAAAAGGCAGAGGCAGACAAGGTAAGCTCAGTTCTCACAATTGCTAAGTCACTTGGATACAAAGTTGCTAAGTCCTATGACGAGTACATGATAAAGTCACCAGAGGTTGCTCAGTCGACTAAGACAGCCTTTGGTGGGATTGCGTGCGTTGCTAATCTACGAGGTGTTGGGCTGGCTTTATTGGTAGTTGAAAACTACATTGAAATCCGTCGAGGCGTGTCTACAAAGAAATTGGTGGCCACCCGGAACCACAAAGTGTATCCACTGAAATCGGTTACGCAAAACTCAGTTAAGAAAGCACTTGACGCAGCAGAAGCAGCTGCCAAGAAACTGGCAGCCAAGGCACCGAAGGAAGAAACTGTTTCATTTAGACAGATGCATGGCATTAAACTTTAAAGGGTAATCATGAAAATCATTGTCAGTGAAAGTCTCAGTCGCAGTACCGCAGAAGAAGCAGCCACAATTAATGACCGTCTTAGCGACACTGCTAAAAAGCTGCAGTCGTTCAAACCTGGAATCCGCATCGTTCTCCGTGTTGACCCTGTTGACGAAACTTCTGTAGCACAATGGTTTCTCGGTACCGTCAGTAAGGTTTTAGAGGGCTTCAAAAAGGCACTGGTGGTGCTAGACACTGGAGACCAAACAGAAGTGTCCCTGACTGGTAAGTCAAAAATCTTTGCAGTTAACCACCGCCCTCGTTGGACAAAGCCTTTAGCTCCAAAGCAGCTGCTTACCCTTCTCAACTCTTAGAGGTAATCATCATGCACGTAGTTTTATCACGCGAAGTAGTGAAAGCTCGAATTGACTCAGACAAGCACAAGATAGCCTACGCTTTGAAAGCTCAAGGACTCAAAGCCTTGTTTGACCACAACTCTGGAGACATTGTTGTTAGTGTAGAGGACTCTGGGTTCATCCCGGCTAAGTCTGCATACCGTCTTCAAATTCTTCCACTGTGACTTGAGGTGACCATGACTTCACAGCGCCCTGCCAACTCTAAGAAGGTGGCCAAAGTAAAAGAAAAGATTTCAGAAACTCGTGAAGTGGTTTCGTCGCAAATGCAGTTTGTTGAGAGAGCACGCAACAAGGTTGAGAAGCAAGAAGACGAGTACCTTGAGGAATACCTACACATCTTCAAACGTCTCAAGGTGCTAATCAGGATTCACGAAGAGAAGTGCCGAGAATCAAAAAATGCTAGAGACGTGTATGCACTAAACGTGCTGTACTCGCAGCAGCGTGAAGTGATTGCAGATATTCGGGCAGTTACCGACATGAGTCATCAAGTAGACCAATTGGTGAATGACGTGCTTCAGCCAATGACTCGTTCGATAGGGCAGAATGCGCTCAACGTGTTTTACCAAATGCGCAAGTTGCTGACTGAGACAACTCCACCAGAAAAAACTCAACGTGCACTTAATGAGCTGGAGACGTTGATTATGGAGCAAGGCAAGTTTATTCAACAGGAGTACTCAGTTGCCGAGCAGAAAATTACGACCTTGCTGGTTGGATGACATGAAGATAACAATATTACCGTCAAAGCATACCAACACTTACTCGTGCAACATCAAGGAAGCAGGAAACGCTAAGATTTGGTCCATGTCTCGTGAGTACGTATCAGAAAAGCAGGCACGGACTAAGTTTCTACAGAAATACGCAAAAGAGAAAAACGTAAGTTTGGCCCAAGTGCATAGATGGATCGATTCAAAACAAATTGAAGTAGTCATTTTCTAAGGATCAGCATGAAAACTTTTATCGCCTCAAGTCTGTCTAATGACAAAGAATTGAAATCAGGTCAATCAATTGTGGTTGGTGCTCCTGACTACCATGACTTCATGGTAATGAAGACAATTGTTCAGGCATTGACTGGGCAGCACTTTTACTTTGAGGAAATTGACTCTGAGAATCTTGCTGAGACTTTGAAAGAGTGCAAGCAATCAAAAGCAGTCTCCCCCTTTTAGTGGTGGGGACAGCTACTACGCTAAGTTTACTCGCGTCTAACTATGCGCTTGTTTCTCCAGCTCAGTGCCGAGATTCCACGTCCCTACACAAGTCCAGAAGCGGTGCTGGCTAAGACGGCGATCACTCTCAGCAACTTTCACGGACACAGGTTTGCCACAGACTTTACCTACGGTAAGTTTAAGACCTTCGAGAAAGGTGCCCTTGGCTCTCCTTTGTGCTTTTTTGACACGACTGTCGACCTCTTCAAAAGGTGGAAGGCCAACGATAAAATTGTGCTGATGGGAGAATCTTCAGTTTCTCACATGATTCTTGTGGACGGCGACAACGTTGTCGTTTCAGACATCTATCGAGGCAAGCTGGACGGTGCCCTTTATGAGTTTAAGACATTCAATGAGACTCATCAATACAATGTTTTGAAGAAGTTGTCTGCTTTAGACTTTGCCCGTCAATTTTTAACCAAATACCCACCATTCAAATGAAACTATTCATCAGTCAGTCTGCTAAAAACTCTTTGATAGTTTCTTCCATCAGACGAGTCTACAAGAGCAACGCTTTTTGGACGGCGATGCTCGACGAGTCAAAGTTTAAGTCTGGTCCTTTTGACGGAGGGTGTTTGGTTTGTGCTAAAGCCTTGATCAGAGTCTTTGGCGGCTCATTAGTACGTATAGTTAATTCCTCTAAAAACACCACTGAGCACTATGGTGCTCTTATAGACGGAGGCATCTATGACTTTGACGGATTTCACTCTTCTCCAAATAAGTGGATGCAAACATTTGAGAAGCATGAGCATACTGGAAGAGACTTGTATTTTGCCGAAGGCTTTGACAAAAAGTCAGTTATCCCCAACGATCCAGACACCGAGCTTAAAGTAGCAGACTTACTAAAATCCAAATGAAACTATTTATTTCGATGTCTCGTCGTAGCAACCCAAAGCTCAATGCTTGGGTTGGTGGGTTTGACCAGTTTAAAGGTATTTACGACAAGTTTCCAGATACGAGTAAGCTATTTGTGTCTATGACGTCTGTTGACAAGCTGGGGATCAATCCGTTAAGCAGCTACGATACTCCGCTCGGTATTTATTCATACCCTGCGGAGTTTGTTCGTTACTCAAGCTCCTTTGACGCCCTTCCCTTTGCCGGGAACCAGCCATTCATAAACGTGTTTACATTGAAGACCGGAACAAACTTGGTTGATCTTAATACGATGACCGCTGCCCAGCTCAAGGAATGGCACAAGAAGATAAGTGCGTACTATGCAAGCACAAAACCAAAGTCAGAGTGGAAATCAGCCGTTGATTATGTTGAACGTATCATAATTGACTCACCCCACAATGCAAAGTCCAAAACTCGTGGAGGATACTTCTGGTACATAGCTATGAAGGTATCAGGTGCAAACATTGTTCGTTGGAACAAGTTGATGCGCGGAATTGGCGTTGACGGATGCATCGACAACGGTGGTGGCATAATACACACTGCTGAACCAACTCAAGCTGTTTTCTTTTCTCTCAGTCCAATAAAAATAATTGATCGTATACGAAATAAGGAAAGAGGAAACCTTAGAGGTAGGATCAAGCAGGGAGCCGAGACCGCTAAAAGAAAGTTTTTTTGTTCAGCACCTCACCGAACCAGATTTGCAGGACTGGCTTAAAGATCATCCTTATGACATTAAACTTTTGAAAAATCCAAGTGAAAATGCTCAGAAGTCTGTTATTCAAGCAAATCCTATGAATATTGAGGACATACAGAATCCAACAAAAGACGTGCAGCTTCTTGCAGTGCAGACGGACCTTAAAGCTCTTAAGTACATTAAAAATCCTGATGACGAAGTAGTGACCTACGTACTGTCTAAAAACTCGGATCTTATCCGTATGGTTAAGTCACCTACCCTAGAGCAGCAGCTGTTTGCTGTGCGCATTGACGGATCATCTATTGCCTTCTTACCTGCTGCCAATCTGGACGTGCAGAAAGCGGCACTAGACCAATCTCTTGAGTCTTTAGCTTACATTTTAAGCCCTGACGACACTATGGTTGAATACGCATTACGCAAGGATTTTAATGCGATTTCGTACTTGCCTAGTCCAAAGACTTCCTATCAAAGGATGGCTCTTAGAGAAGCTCAGAAGCATTTGAACAAGGCAGACTTTAAAAAGTATGTTGCCGATAATGGCCTTAGATTTGACGTTGACGTCACACAGGAGTTTTTATAGTGGAAATGCTCAATCTTTCTCGTAAGTACAAATCGTTTCAGCTTAATAGAACTGCTAAATTGCTGATCACCGCCTTAAATTCAGTACCAGAATCTTTGTTGAGAGACCTTCAAACTATTCAAGGTGTAAAGAAATCAAAACGCAATGACGAAATTCGTTATACTGCACCAGACGGATCGTACGCAGTTGTCACCGAAGGGCGTCATGCAATAGCTAAATTCTTCATTCCTCTTAAAGTGGTGATTTCTATGTCTTTCGGATTCCATGACGTGCTTGACAAGTTGTCTCATGCTAAGTTGGCAGACGCCTATAGCGATCCAAATCTGCGCAACGAGAAATTGTTTGAGTTGAAGTCAGCAGTGCACAACCTTGAGAAAACTCTAATTTCTTTTAAGCAGAGCACTATTCCAGACGTTGCAAACCTGTTGAAACTACTGAAGTCCACTATAGAGTCCGTGCAGAAGTCCAGTGCACAGGACTTTTATGACGTCTTCAATCAAGCAATTTACCGATTTAATCATGGGGTGCTGCGGATCAAAGACTTCCTGCTCAAGAAAGCCAAGTGGCTGGACAAGGTATTTGAAAGCCACAATCCGTATCAGTACTTTGTCAATTACACTGCGAGCAACTAACATGGCATACGGAGTTGCGGCACGCATGGGACTGACCAGACGAAAGAAACGGACAGCTCCTCTAGTTGCTAAAGTTCGTCGCAGCAAAGACCAAGCGTACGGAATAGACTGGAATTCAACCAGCGCCAAGGTCATTGAAAGAGACGGGCATCGTTGCACTAAGTGCGGTAAAACAAAAAACTTACAGGCGCATCACATAATTCCTGTTAGTATGGGTGGACGTACTGTAATGTCAAACATGAAAACTCTTTGTATAGCTTGTCATAAGCTGCAGCCTCATCACCAACATTTAAGGTAGCCATGAAAATTCAAATCAGCTTAAGCGCCGACCTTCCATCCAGTGTATCAACCATTAAAGAAGCTATGTCGCTTTTCCGAAAAATTGGAATCTCTGGATTCAAAGTCCCCAAGCTCTCCAAAGAATCAAATGTTCGTGCAGTTACATTGTACGGAGGTACTTCTGGGAAGACGGTGTACTGGTTGTTTATGCAAGAAGGTGCGACCAAAGTATCTTTCTGGCTGTCCAAGCCTGTTGCGCTTGGCAAATACAATAAGATTTTGGCAAAGACGTCAAACATCAAAACGTTCCTAGGTGCTTTCAAAGCAACTGGGGCAGGTACTAAATATAGAGCAGCAATTGACCAACTTCTAGCTTGAGGACAACATGCTAACTACCTTTAACGAACCTCACGAAAAACAAAGTCCCTACATTCGGTGGGCTACTCCTTTAGACGTGTTTCGTAGCAAGAGTGCTGACGAAGCTGAGACAGTTGAGAAACCTCAACTGAGTTTCCTTCGATTGGAGCTTACTCGTTTGCGCACGGGCATGAGTGACTTCATTATTCGTGTATCAACTCCGCAAGTTCCAAACCTGCCGCGTTCAAACACGGTAGTTTCCTTTCGCGGTGGCCGCAATCTGTCTAAAGCCACTGGCCCGTCTTCACTTGCTAAACTGATTAAAGCAGAAATGGAAAAGCGTGGAGACAAGACTCATGCTTGGGCTAAGACAGACGTTGACCACCTAGCGCGTCTGGTTGGACTTGTTAAAATCTTCGCAGGTCAACCCCAAATGGACACGATGGCGTTTACTACAGAGGCACTACTGTGAGACTGTTTATTTCGTTGAACGAGGAAGTTGAGAAAGAAGAGTCCCCTGAGCCTTCTGCTCAGACTGCTCCTGACTCTGGGGCTACTCAACAGACTCACAACCTGCCTCCACCAAAGAAGAAAGGTCCGGTCAAGCAACAGGCCAACCCTAAGAGTCTGCCTAAGGTTGTTAAGGACGAGTCTCAAAACTACTTGTCTCTAATTAATCGTCATTCAGTGTTTGACTTAACTACAGACGACCTTTCAGACTACAGCTTCTTTATCAAGCGTACTTCAATAACCCTGAAACTGAAAGAGACTGATAGCAAGTCTCCAAACAAAACGATTGTAGTTCCACTTGATACAGTTGTAAACCAAAAGCAGTTCCTAAGCTTTCTTGAGAGCAATGGAGCACACAAGGGATAAAAATGAGTGCCTACAGCATAACATCTGCGATGGTTGACGTGTCTGACGACGAGGACTTGAAGAAGTACCTCGTCGCTTTTGGTTTAACGTCTGTAGACAAATCAGACATGTCGAACAATTTCCCTAAAGTGTTTGACGAAAAATATCTAGGTAACTGGGTTGCTTATACCAAGCAATTTATAGTTCCGTCCCCTTCAGCTGCACGCTCTGTGCTGTACACGATTCTTCAGTTTATCGAGTATCTTCGTAAGCTGAAGTTGAATCCCTTCCTTAAAGACCAAAGGCAATTGCTTAGGTTTAAGGCTTCAGACGTTTTCATTCGCTTGCTCACTTTGAAGCTGCAACGCGCATCTGACGCTTTGTGGAAATCTTTTCTAAGAGACCATCTTCCTGATCAACTTCGAATAGAACGACAAAGCCGTCGCGTTGAAGACTCAGTTGAGCACTACAACCTTGTAGTAAACGTGGTTCTCGCTCCTCGACGAAACAAGGAATCATTGGACAGCATCTTGTACAAGTTGGAGTCTTTCTTGTACAATGGCCCCGGTGTCCCCTTCCAGTTGCAGCAACGCTACGGTAAGCTTCCACCTAAATCTAAGGCTTCTGCAAAGTCTGTGCTTCCCAATACAAATACGCTGATTACTCTGTTATCAACAGCAGATTGGTTGCAGCTTGAACGAACTCAATATTTCCGTACGTGCGTCACTCGCTCTAAAGACGACCGTCTTGTTGTGCGATGCACGATTCCGATTGAAAAGTCTCTGTTCCTAAATATGCGTCGTGCCGAAATTCATAGCGCCATGATTCGCATTTGGACACAAACTTTTAAGAAAGCGTAGCATGAAAATCTCGATAAGTGCAAAGCTGACCAAGCTTGTTGTAGTGACTGGTCCATTAAACTCAGGGAAATCTACCCTAAAACAAAACTTGGCACGCAAGTTTAAAGTGCGCCCAGTTCCAGAATATCAGTACGGGATAGACTTAGCCAACAAGAATTGCTGGACCGACGTTTTGGAGTTCTCAAAAGACTCTAAGTCGTATTTGGTTGAATCTCACTTATCGTACAATGGGTTTGATGCAGGGGACTTTGGGGCTAAGATAGGGACACTGGTTGCTCCATCTGGCATAGACCTTACTATGTACTTCGTTGTTCCTACTCTTGACGACCTTCTGCAACGTCAAATCCGCTTTGACTCTTACGCGTCAAAAGAATCGGCGCAAGCTGATCTCAAGTGGTATGACGAAATGTTTTCAAAGCTTGTGAAGCTTGACGTGAATTGCATTAAGGTACCACAATGAAGATACTTATATGCCTATCAAAGCAGGGTGCTTGGTTTGACGAGTTTTCAAAAGAAGAACAGGAGAAGTACCTTGAGCAGCATCCTCACTCAAAGCTTACTGAGACTGCGAAGCCTAAGCAGTCTATTACGGACAGGTTGTCTGTTGGTACTAAAGTAGAGAACGGTAAGCTTGTTACTGAGGATGGATCACCTCTTCCAGACCATATAGCCAGTTTGAAGCTGCCTCCTGCTTGGACAGACGTGCGTATTTGTCCTGATCCAGAAGGAACGTTGCTTGCAAGTGGTCGAGACTCTAAAGGACGTTTGCAGTGCGTGTACTCCGAAGCTTTTTCGAAGACTCAGGCCGAAGCAAAGTTTGCACGAGTTCAGGAGCTACGAACAAAGTTTACAGACATTCACGCTCAGAATGAAAAGAACACGCGCTCTAGGAATCCAAAGGTTAAAGACACTGCCGAGTGCTTGAAGCTGATTATGCACACTGGAATTCGACCCGGAAGCGAAGACGATACTGGAGCAGCAGTGCAAGCATATGGAGCATCTACTCTCTTAGGCAGCCACGTAGTTGAAACAAAATCAGGGTTGCAACTGCACTTTACGGGAAAGAAAGGCGTAAACTTAAAGATTCCTGTAACTGACGAATCCGTTGCAAACATGCTGCGTCGACGTAAGAAGGCTGCAGGTGCCGAGGGTCAGCTCTTTCCAAATACGCATGAAAAACACTTACTCAATTACTCTAACCAGTTGGACGGTGGTGGATTTAAGACCAAAGATTTCAGGACTCACGTTGGAACTTCTACTGCTCTTTCTGAAATTGAGAAGATGCCCGTGCCCAAGGACGAGAAAGAGTACCGTAAACAGGTGCTGGCAGTAGCTAAGATTGTTAGTTCAAAGCTTGGCAACACTCCAGTTGTTGCGTTGGCTAGTTATATTGCCCCAGAATGCTTTGCTGCTTGGCAGATTGGAGACAAGAAATGAAATTACCTATGGCGCACTACGGAAAAGTAGGGAAGAAGGTTGTGGACTGGAGAAAAATCAAAGATTTAGATACTGATGACGATGAGATCGAGACTCCACGCCACGTTAAAATGCTTCTTGGGTTTGACCCGCGTAAGCAAAAGCCTTCAAGGAAACCAAAATGATTCCAACCACTGAAATGAAAAAAGACGTAGGTCGAGTATTTGGTCCTGACGACGATGACGAAGAGCTGGCGCTAACCAAAAATCTATGCAGACCTGAGGTTATGAATTCTGTCTTTGACCACATGCTTCCACATTTGCATGAAGTTTTTGACCGCATTGCGCATAAGCTATGAAAATATCCCTGTCCTCTACTGACGTTTTGTATCACTTGACCACTTTGTATCCAGCCGTGTCTATAGTTCAATCAAACAGGTTTGACCTAAAGCCGTCTGAGGGTACTGACGCAGAAGCTTCAATTTCTAAAGGTGCTTATTATCTGAGCACTACCAGAAGTAAGACAGGAGCCTACTCAGTGCGAGGAGTGTATAGTGCCAGTGTGCTGTTTGTTTTAGACGGGCGCAAGCTTGGCCATCGCTACAAGATAGTTCCAGTTGATTATTGGGAGACGAACAAGCTTGGACTAGGTCAGCGCTCTACCAATTATGAGTCTGAGGATAGAGTACTGTCAAGCAAGTCGTCTATTCCAGCGTTTCCCTACATTAAAGCAATTCACGCACATGTTAATTTTGACAAACAGGATAAGATGTTTGCTTTAAAGAAAGCTGCATTGCTCCACAAAATTCCAATTTGGTTTTACAAAGAGGCTAAAAGCCTGCTACTAATGGATACAAGAAAAGCTGTTCCAGTTAGGTTTAGCAAAGTTCTTCCAGTCGTACAGAAACCAAGAGCTTATGACTTCAAGTACCGTATTCGTACAAACAGCCTACTTCCTTGGTTGAAATTGTGGATGCACCCTATTGACGCGTCCAAAGAGTGGCACAGCGACGAAGCTAAGGCGTTGGGTGACCGAGTCTATGACGCGTACAACAGACTTCGCTACGGTGACGACGCCATGAATGCTCTAAAAGCTGACTTACATAACGAGAAGGTCACTCCCTACGGTGACATCTCAAGAGGGCGGGAGCACCTAGACAAGATTGTCACGATCATGCGCAATTTAAAACTGTCGCCAAAAGAATTTGTGGCTAGACTTAGAGACAAGTGGTTTCCTGAGCCTAGATAAAACTGTAAACTTAGTCCTTATACGTGATGGAGCCTCCATGAATCCAATTATTCATCAACACATACGCGAACTTGCTTCTATGTCAAGTGCTGCACGAGACATTGCAGACAGACTTGGAGTTAGTTTAAGCGACACAAATCCTATTGAGCTTGAAAACCTAAAGAAGCAATTAGCACGTATGAACATGCAGATTGCGTATCTTGAGGGGGAACTTCACGATACTGAGGACGACAACAGCGACATGACTGACGTAGAAATCAGTATGTTTATGGAGTCCTTCAAGAAAATGATTGCAGAGACAAAGATTGTTGAGCTTGCACGAAGTTACAACCGAGCAGCCTTACTTGAATTTGGTAGTAAGTTGAGCTACTTAATGGCAGTCGAACTAGTTAATCTGGCTACCTCGAAAAAACAGTTGGTTCCGGCAGACTGGAATCTTTTAGTACTTCGTCAAGGACTATAACATGCGAATTGAATTGAGCAATACCCAAAATAAGCCACCGATGCTGTTTTCTCGTCCAGTTAACAACGGAACAAACTTGGAGTCACTCAGTCTAGCTCGTGCTCCGCGTAAGACTAAGGAAGCACTTGACTCTGAGCGTGGTACTTCCATCCGTGACTTGTTAGCAGTTCAATTTCCTGCCAATGACAAACAAAAGGACCTAGCCGCGTCCTTCAACGCCGTTGTGTATCCGGCGGCAAGCAATTCTGCTATTGCCAAGGAAGTTCCGAAACTCATTTATCGAGACTTCATTGAATACTTGGGCACAGCATCTTTCACAATATCCAATGCTTTTGCTTTGCTGAAGTACATTGCCATTGAAGGACGTGCGTTCACTCTATACAACCGAAGTGTTGAAGAGCAACAAGAAGACGCATTGCGCAAATGGAGTAGCCGTACTATGTCCCCAGCTCTCTTGGCCGACGTAGTTAAGAAAACAATGGGTGTGCTTAGTAAAGGTCGCAGTCACATTGTTGTTCCCAGCAAGAAGTATAGGGGTGGCTACGACGTTGTGTTTTCAGGAGTGCCCGGTTCTCTTCTGAATGCTGATAGCAGTGCTGGAACTCAGCATTTCATGGCAAACTCAACAAAATCTGGAGCTTATCAACGTTTAGTTGACGAAGGTGCGTCTTTAACCACTGACGTAGCTAAAGCGGCAATCGAAGCTTCCAACAAGCTTCTTGACGAATTGCTCAAGGGGCAAGATGCACACTCAATTCAGAGCACTTTCAAACGTTCGGTGTCCACTGTAGACATCAATTTCAACTTCCAACAAGCAATTGAAAAAGCATTTGGTCTGTTCTTCACTAAGACAGGTATCAAGTTGCCAGAGGTTGTCGTTCCTAAGCCTGATTCAATTCTGGTAGAGAAGCTAACTCCGTTCTTCAGCATTGTGATCGTGAAAGAACCGATCCGTGAACTGGTTAACATCCGTCTCAACAATCCAGACTTGCCAGAAGACTCGCTCAACATTCCAAAAGAAACCCCGTCGTTGAATGTTGACGTTGCTTTAAGTTTTTGCATGCACCTTCCGATTGAGGCTGCAAACTATATTACCCAGACGGCAGACGGCGAGCGTTTCTCCCTGTCGTCTCTCAACACATGGGCTACAGTTTGGTCCAACATCTTCCTGCGCCCCCCTAAGTCCAAGACTGGTGGTGCCGGTGTTATTGCCCCGCGAAATGCCCCTAAGTACATTCTGTCTGCAACTAAGACTCCTGCCCTTTTGGAAAAACGCAAGAAGCTTGGGTACTACACTGAAACTGGTCGCAATGACGACAGTAACATGTTTATTGCGTCTGACGGTACGATGAACTACCTGCCTAAGTCAGACCAGTTGGTTGCGCAAAACGCAGCAGACTATGAGCGCATTCTCGACGAAGCACTAGAACTTAGCTACGAAGCAGGGTCCCCTCTTGCTATGGGACAGATGGGTGTTACTGATCCAGTGTTTGCCCTAGCTAGTCCTCAGTACAAGGAAAAGATTGCAGACGTCAAGAAACGCGTTGCTAAGTATGGTGGATCACTCCAGACATACAGCTGGGATTACAATACGGTATTGACAACGTCCACTGACGAGCCTGACAAGATTGTTGCAAGTTCCTTGCAGGGTGCTGCACGTCCCAACAGCCTGACCATTGCTGACTATCTGCGCCAACCGTTCGGCAAAGGCTTGAGCTTGATGCTGGCAAACTCCTATCACTTGAACAGTGAAGGTCGTCCCGTTCATAAAGTGCTGCCAGCAGATTTTGGTGGTCACAGTGAGAGCGACGTTGCTTCAATGCTGTCAAACACTTCAACCTTCATCAACTTTTTCAAGCTGTATACATACTTGTTGAGTAAGCAGCTTGTTCCTGAGTTTCAGGACCTTGTTAACGAAGCTGCTAGTGAGATGGACATTAAGAACCTTAATGACAAGCCTCATGATGTTTACGAACGTGGGTTGTATGGTCATTACATAACGCCAGACCTTAAAGTGTCTAGCGACGATACAGTGCTGAGCATCATCTACTGTTTAAGTCGAGTTTTAATGGATGCTTCTGCTGGGCACTCTTCAAATATTACACGAGCTTTGTTCTTGAAGGAGGCCGAAGAGGGTAAGCAAGACCCAGAAGAAGACCCGCATTTTTTCAATAGTCGTTTGAGCAGTATGCACGAGTTCAAACGAGTGTTTAACTATTTGGGTGGACGAGTTTTCTACGAAGCTTGCAAGCACGTTGCTCATACTGATTTGAAGCACTTGATGGTGATTGATCCAGATTCGGACATTCTACCAGCACCTTTTGCATCTTTGGTTACTGAAGTGATGCCGATGGTCACGTTGATGACCAAGTACATCCCTGAGAGTGACAGACTTCTTGAGGAAGCGGACAAAGAAGCGGAGTCTTTGGTTACTGACGAGTCCCTTGACGAAAGCGACATTAAGGTTCCAGGTTCCCGTGAAGGCTTTCAAATGTTCCCGCATCAAGTTGAAGCAATGCGCATCTTGATGGGACGTCCCAAGTTTGCAATCTTGGACATTTCAGCAGGTGGCGGCAAAACTATGATATTGCTGACCGATCTGGCTATGCTTGTTGGAGGTGGCCATGTAAAACGTCCTTTGATTATGTGTCCGGGTCGTCTAGTTAAGAACTGGATTGAGGACATGCACAAAGCTACTGAGGGCAAGTGGAATTTCATTCCGTTGACCACAGAAGTGTACAAGCGTTGGGGTGAAGAAAAGCTCATCCAGATGATCGCTAATGCCCCGCCCAACACTATTTGTGTGGTCGGTAATTCTTTGCTTGCCAACATTCAATCAACCCAATTTGTTATTGGACGTCACGTTGAGAACATCAGTCCGACTCTTGAGCTGATTAAACGTTTTGGTTTTGACTACATGGGTATTGACGAGTCTCATCGTACGAAGAATGTCTCGTCCAAGACTCATAAGATGGCTAAAGAGTTGTCTACTGCCTCATGCTTGAAGTACTTGCGTTTGGCAACTGGATCGTTGATTAGCAACACTTTGAAGGACATCGTTGGTCAAGCAGCCTTAAATAATGCTCAATGCTTCCGCACTCCGCAAGAGTTTGAAGACGAAAATATGTCTGCGGGTAAGGGATTGAAGGGCAAAATGTACTTGGTGTACTTGAAGAAAGCCGCCAAGGAAGCTCGTGACAAGCTGTCCAAGTTTGCATCAGTCATTACCTTTAAGCGTCGTGAGTGGGCATTTATGCTCCCGATTCCTATTGAGACGATTCATTTCGTTACGCTGTCCAAACGTGATAAGGAAGGTGATCTTATCAAGAATGGCGACGCGCACCAAATGATGTATGACGCACTTGAGCAGATTTCACTGGAGGCCATCAAGAACGACAAGAAGTTGATGGACAAGCTCACCGGAAAGAAGGGAGCCGAAGACGACGAGGGTGAAGGTGACCTTGACGACGATGACGATGAAAAGAGTGCGTCCGACGTTGTAGAGGACGCACTTGATGACCAAGACGAGTCTGTCATTGAAGCCCTTGGTGCCGCACTACAGCCATACCTAGCCCGTCTTGAGATGGCTATTACTGATCCGATGGGTGACCACGACATCTTTGGCAACAAGTTTGGCGAGCCTTTCTTCAAGGGACTTGCCGAGTCTAAATTTGTCTCTTCAAAAGTAGAGAAGATTATTGACCTTATCAAGAGCCACTATGTTCTCAATCCTTGGAAGAAGGGAGACACCTACAAGCTACACGCTGTAGTTGACATCAATGGTGCTCGCTACAAGCTGTTCAATGCAGACGATAAAGAAGACTACGTATCAATCAAATCCCCTGATTTGGATACTGACCACTGGAAACCCGAAGCACTTGGTAAGATTCTTGTGTTTTGTCGCTACACTCGTTCTGTGGAAGCGATTTATCGTGCCTTGCCTGCAGAGTTTAAGAAGGTTGCTCGTAGGTTCCACGGTGATATTAAAGAGCGTTGGGCAAACTTGGAGCAGTTTAAGTCAACACCTATTTCTCCGGACAAAGGTGTTCAAATTCTAATCAGCAACGAACAAGCTATTTCCGAAGGCCACAATCTTCAGATGGCTAGTCGTTTGATTCGTGTTGAGCTGCCTTGGGCACCGGGTGAACTTGACCAAGCTCAATCGCGTATCTTCCGTCCTGACCCGTCAAACAAGTTTAAGCGTGATACGATTTACTTGGATTGGGTTCTTGCTGACGGTACTCTGGACGTTACTAAGTTTGGACGTCTAATTAGTAAGATGCTGACTAAGACTGAGTTCGATGAAGCCGATAATGACTTTAAGACGACTTATCAAGGACAGCCTTTTGGCTACCAAGACCTGAACAAGCAAAACCTTCCCGCACTTCGACTGGACTTGCGCTCTCTTCGTACTTTGAAGTGGCGTGAAAATCTTTCTGAAATAGTTGACGGTGAAGTTTACGACTATATTGGAGAGTACCAAAAGCTTGCAATGGTGCAAGGTCGTGAGTTTGCAGAGATGAAGAAGACCAAGCCTTCTAAGATGGTAGACATTGAGCCTACTCCTATGATGGAAGGTAGTAAGCATATGGAATTTCAGCCGTATGTTGACGACCTTGAACTGCCTGATCCAAATAACTTTGGGCTTGTTGGTCTTAATGTGTATTTGCAGAATGAGTCTGACCCAGAAGTACACGCCATTTTGAATGACAAAACCAAACTCACTGGACGCTATGTGCACACCGAGTTTGGAAATGGTGTTATTCAATCGGTACGTACTGAGACTATTAAAGACCCATCGTCTTCAGACAAAAATAAGTCAAAGTCCACTCCAATTAGTAGCATTAAGGTGCAACTGGCCGGAACTGGAGAGGTCATGACTTTTGAGCCTTCCTTAGTGTGGTTGGCCGAAAACCTGACTGAGAAAACAGTCAAGTTGTTTGCGCCGAAGGTCAAGTGGATGAGCTTTGCAGACAAGCGCCGAGTTGAGTCTGAAGAGAAGCAACGTCTCCGTCGTGAACGCCGAATGGAACAACGTGCACAAGAGGAGTACGAAGCGGAGAAACGTGAGAAGTCTCGTGCGCAACGTTTGATTGACCGTAAGCTTGGAGGCACTGGCGACATCGTTTCTCGTAGAACTCCTAAGGTACAGCCAGTCGAAAAACCTGCGGTGCACGTCAGCTTATTCCCAGTTGTGTACAATGGCTTCATTGCTCTTGAATGTACCAATGACGAAGGAGTTGGTGCTCTCAAGAAGTTTGGCTTCCGTAGCTTTGGAGACTATGCGTACATGGTAGTCAACAACCTGCAAAACTTCACTGCTGTTTACGCAGCTTTGACCAAGAAATTTGCTATTCCTTCGTCAACTAAGGCGCAGCTTGAGGAACTTCATGACTCGTTCCAGACTGGGCGTGGTCGTAAGTTTGCAGTAGAACTTTCACAGTTCTCTGAGTTTAAAAACTTCTACATGCTCAGTCACAAACTGGCACGTGTTGAGACTGACTCAGGAAAGCCTGAGTTGAAAGTGTACCCAGTGGTCATCAACAAATCGTTGATGTTGGTTGTGGACTTGGCTACAAACCCAGCAATGAAGCGGTTGCTTGGTAAGACAATTCCAAACACGACACTGAAGTTTGAGCAAGCAAGCGGGTTGGAGATTGCTTTCTTCCCAACGAAGTCGAAGATGGTTGAAACGATTAAAGCAGTGCGAGCTGCTAAGATTGTGATTGACAACTTTGACGAGTTGAAGGAAGAAGTCCAAAATCTGAAACTGAAGATGCCTACTGCTTCTGACGTACCAGCGAAACCAGTTAAGAAAGAAGTATCTGGTCGTACACCAGTCAAGGCACCTGTAGTTAAGTCTCCGGTGAAGGTTGCACCTAAGACAAGTGGTAGAACTCCGGTTAAAGCACCTGTAGTTAAATCACCTACCAAGGTTGCACCTAAGACTAGCGGGAAGACTCCGGTCAAAGCCCCTAAAGTCAAAACTCCGGTTGCCGTAACTAGACGCACGGTGAAAGCTCCAACAGTAGCAAAGCGTACGGTGAAAGAGCCTGTAGTTAAATCACCGATCTCTGTAACCAAACGGGCTGCATCGCCCAGAAGTAGAGGTAAGTAACCATGAAAATTATTGACCAAACTAGCCAAGACCAGTTAAAGCGCCAGCAGCTGATCTTGAAACAACTTGGGTTCTATCGAGGTGCAGTTGACGGTATCTGGGGACCTGCTACCATAGCAGCAAAGAAAGCGATGGAGCGCTCAGGCTTTGCACCCGGCATCCCTAATGGAGGACTTCCATTTTCTGTGTCTGCTAAACTTCCAAAGGGTCTGAGTTTTGGAAGCGACGGACTTCTCAACTTGCTGGGCTTTGATCCCAACAAGGAAGTTGAGAAGCCTGTGCAGGTCACTACTAAGCAGCAGGGTAAGCAGAAACAATATGACGCACCAAAGGAACCTGACGCTGAAAGCACTCCAGCAGAAGACTCCAACTAACTACGTGTGTTTTGACGAAACCGAGGCCGGAAACTGCCTCGGTTTTTTCGTTGCTGAAACTGTAAAGATAGGGTGCGCCCTTTTAGGCTTGCACGTGACACATTTTCCTATTGGAACCAGAATTATGTTCAAACCTAATTCTTGGAGTGTCAACTAACTTTATGGAAGGCTTTGCTCTTGGCATACGATAAATCTAAATACAGGAAAACTGAAACTCCACCTGTCGTTTTAGGGGAGTGGCGAGACCAGCTCAAGTACTTTACACCTGATCGATATTTCACGAAGTTTCACGAAGCAGACAGCTTTGAGCACGTAGAAAGTGCTGAGACTCGTATCCGTCGGGATAACCACATTCTATTTGTCTTGGACTGGCTTCCCGGTGAGGACATGAAGAGTTGCAGGTTGCTCAGTGGTCAAACTGGCGACTTGCTTGCTACTCTCATTAAAGTAGCTAAAGACTTGTACGCAGATAAAAAGGCGTCCTTTTCTTGGACTGCTGTTTCCTATAGTGTGTACAAAACTGTAGGTAAATCAAAAGACCTTGTGGCCAGCATCAACGAGAAGCATACCGAGCGCCTCAATGACATAATCTGCAGCGTTAAACCAACCACTGTCGTTTCGTTTGGTCGTGCTCCCACTAAGGCACTTATCTCAAACAAGCTGGATTTGTCTGGGTCGATGCACAACTGGCTTGGTGTTCCAGTTGACCGCAAGATTCGGTCTGGTACCGACCGACATCAAACTCAAGTTGTAGCTAGTCTGTCTCTAGACCACATTGTTAAAGGTGACGCAACAGAAGCTTACATGCTTGGGTACGTAGCCCGTAATGTAGCTAATGCCTTGAGTGGTCGACATCTTTTCTGCATTGACACTGACGTCGTTGAAGCACACGAATCTGTCTTGATCGACGACATTGGCAAGTTTAAGCAGTTGATGCGCGTGATCCGCGAGGCTCCAGTTGTTGCAATCGACACGGAGACTGCAAACCTTAATAGAGTAGCCAACAAGCTACTGACCATTCAGTTTGCTAAGTGTGAGAAGTTTGGGTATCTTCTCCCAGTTTATCATAAAGACACCAGTTTCTCTGCTCCTGAACTGAAGTACATTAAAAGAGAGTTGAGAAATTATTTCGAAGGTGACAACTCTAATAAGTACCACGTTTACGCCAACGCCAAGTTTGACTTGACTGTCTTACGTCAAGCTCTTGGATGTCGTTTTATGGCAAATGACGTATGGGACATCTTTGCTGGTGAGTTTGCAATTGACGAAAACTTCAAGAGCTTGGAAGCTTTCTCTGGTGGGTATTATTACTCACTTAAAAACCTGTCTATTCAATACGGATTTGAAGGGTACCTAACTTCTTCATTTGGCAAAGAAGACCGTGCCACCATTGAGACGCATGACCTAGACGAAGGACTAGTGCGTTACTCCACATTGGACGTGATTGTCCCGTTCTTGATTCACAAGCAGCAACGCCTTCGTGCGAAATTCTCTGGCCACACAGGATACAACACTATTGTGTCTCAGCAACTTAGTGACACGATTCACAGCTTCTCTCGAATGGAGCACAACGGTTCTCTTGTTGACATTGACTATCTGTTCTACTTGAAGACTCCGGGTTCCCCTATTGAGAAAGTCATTCAGGGGATGACAGACGACCTGAATGCTACAGACGCAGTTAAAAAAGCAAATCGAATTCTCTCTAAAGAGTTGGGGATTCCAGTAAAGGGATTGTTTGGGGAATCAAATTCCATCTTCAACCTGCGCAAGGACAGGCACAAGCAGTGTCTATTCTTTGAGGCACTTGAGCTTGAACCGATTGAGTTTGGTGCGAAGGACAGGAAGACAGGAGAAGCTCACGGTAAGCTTGACGCTAAGTTTCAAAAGGCGTACAAAGATGTTCCAGAAGTGGCAATGTTTACAGCCATTAATAAGGCTAAGAAACTGAAGAACGCTTATGTGAACAGCTTCATTAAGTTGCTGTCTACTGGTGCCGACTTTAGACTTGACCATCGTATCCGTCCAAACTACAGCTTCTTACCAGTTGTTACGTACCGTACTAGTGCAAGTGACCCCAACCTTCAGCAGATTCCATCGAGGTCTGAGCTTGGTAAACACATTAAACGGTTGTTTGTTGCTAAACCCGGAAGCTTGTACATTAAGGTAGACTACCGTGTTCACGAAGTTCGTGGCTGGGGTATTGTATCTTTTGACAAAGCTATTGCCAAACTGTTTTCAGATGCTCGAAAAATTCGAGATGCTTACCGAGCAAATCCTTCACCTGAGCTGAAAAACAAAATGGATTTTGAGGCAGACATTCACATCCTCAACGTTTTGTACTTTTTCCGTAAGACCATCGCAGAGTTGATGGCAGATAAGGACATGAAGAAGTCCTTGCGCGACGCAGTTAAAGGCGTTACCTTTGGACTGATTTACCAAATGTCAGTAAAGACTTTGGCTGAAGTTCTCAAGCAGACCTTGGAGTTTACAAAGGAACTGGTTGCTGGATTTACTGGCAAGTTCCCACAAGGGATGAAGTGGATTGACAACGTTAAGGTGTTTGCACGCAAGCACTTCTATGTTGAGAGTCCAATTAAGACCCGACGTAATCTGTGGGGATACTTGATGCCAGCACTTGCACGCAATGGATCACGTATTTGGTCTGAGATGGACAGACGCGCAGTGAATAGTCCTATTCAAGGGATGGCTGCTCAAATGGCTTCTATTGGCATGCGCATGGTCGACAAACTCTGCCACAAAATTCGCGTTGAAGAGCAGCGAGAGATTGGTATTGAGATAAACAACTCAGTTCATGATAGTGTTGAGAATACAGCCACCTATGAAAACTATCTTGAGTCCTTGGGCCTCATTGAAGACGCTCTGACTACGCAGGTTAAGGAAGTCATCAAGAAACGCTACGACTTTGAGCTTGTGTCAGACTTGGAAATCGACTTTGAGTGCGGCCCCACTTTGTCTGAAACAAAGACGTGGGATTTTAGCTTAGTTAGTCTTGAGGACATTGTTCATCGCTCCGTGTGCTTTCAGAAATTTGACCTTCACTACGACATAGACGTCGCCAAAGTTATGGAAACAGTGTTTGTTGACGGATGGGAGCGTGCTCCCGCTTGGTTAAAACTTCAGGCAAAAAACATAGGATGGAAATTTAACAAACGTCAGTATCGATCTACAGACTATTCAACAAACCCATTTCTCTCTTCATCTGAGAAAAAGTGAGATTGTACCATTTAGATGGAACGCGCATGCGCGTTCCATCTTTATTAAAAACCATAAGTTTGAATTTGTATTGACTCTGGACTACTGCCTTAGCTTTCTCTGCGTTTTCGTAAAATCTCTCAGAATCAGATCTTTTGTCTAAAGGGAAAGGCTTCAGTCCTAAAGTAGCTAAACTTTTAACTTCAACCAACCCATTCTCCGATTTAACGAACAAGTCCGGGTAGTATCTACGATTTTTACCCTTATACCTGTACTTTATTATAGGAACTTCTCCTGATAGGAAAGTAGCAACATCACCAACTTTATACTTTCTTAAAAGAGTTTTTAGGGCCATCCCCTCATACCCATTGATTAAAAATACTTTACCCTTTAATAGAATCTCCTGTACTTTGTTCTTAGGACTGCAGTTGGTGCATTTATTCAAACGTTTCATAAAATCTGGGGATATGTGACGCTCGTATCCACATTTTGTGCACTTGTGCTTGATTTTAGTTTTAGCAGTTTTGTATGATTCAGCTGGAAGCATTGTGCACCCAGCCTCATTTAAAACTTCGTAGTATTCTTCTTGACATCTAACGCGTCTAAGCTCTTGCACGTCTTTGGTGGCACACTTTTTACACCCTTTTCCCAAGCTTTCAAACATTGAGTATGGAATTGATTTAAAAACAGTTTTGCAGACTTTGCACATGTGCGTGCAGTGGTTGTGGTTTCCTGCATAGCCTCCAATATACTTAATGCGAGGTTTTTCTGCTTTCAATCTAGCCACATGCTCAGTCAAGCTACCTTTTGAAGTGGACTCACATTTTGTGCACATTCTAGCAGAGCCAACTAAGCTTTTTAGGTACCTTGTAGTAGTACACCCACATTTTTTGCATTCAACCTTAACCCTAGAATTACTCTTTATGGGAGTTCCAGCATTAATTTCAATTTTTAAGTGCTTTTTCCAGCAAGCCACCTGTTCCTTAGAGACAGACTCGTAATTTTTAGAATCTCGTTTTAATCTGCGACATGGAGTGCATAGAATGCCGTCAACGCATCGTCTCAGTTCGTATGTGTGAGTTTCAAATTGTCTTCTACATATAGTACAGACAACCACTATAGGCTCTCGGTGAGTTGCCTTTGGTATGTGCTTTATTAACACATTGCATCTTTTTGCCGTTTCATGTAAACCTGTGCAGAAGCTTGTAGAACGAGGCATTTTATCTCTCCGGTTGTTCGTACTGTAAAAATTACAATAATTTAAAGATTTTAAACTAGGTAGTTTAATACCAATTTGCACAGGGTAGATATGACAAACTCTTTTATTTCCAAAGTCTCTTATGGGATTTTAAATGGTGGGCCTTTAACTGGGCTTCCTAGGTTTTTGGTTCAGCTTGACGTTGACGGGGACAACCAGTTCACAGCAGACCACTTGCATGAACTCCTTCTTGAGGTTGCTCCTTTTCGTCAGCTCGAAAATTTCTACTCAGGTTTAGCTCCTGTGCTGACATTTTCTGGACGTTCCGTTGAAACAAGTCAAGCTGAGATAGCCGAGGTGTTGACCGATCCTAAGTTTTCTAAGATTACTGCACTGCACTTGTACTCGTCCTGCACAACTCCGCTCTCAGACGAATTTATGGACGCTCTAAGCACGTGGTCTAGATCCGGTAAATTTGTGTGCTGGACAAACATGATCGATCTATTTGGAGATAAAGCCATGTGCTTGCGCCCCGACGTTGCATTGTCTCAGATTGACGGACTAGAAAACACTTTGCAAAACTTTGAGGTTCCTGTTGGTGACCAAAGTGGCATTAACGAACTCCTCAGTGTTCACAATTTCTTTAGTCGTCATTACAGAACTAATGGTTTCGACCTAGACTTACGCTCGTTTTTTGTGCTTCCTCTTTGTAAAGAAGTGCTCTCTCTAGCTCTTCAGCACGGACTTAGTGTGGACCTTTCGTAATGACGGAATTAAAATCCTCTTCTATATTCATCGACAAAGAACTTCTAGACTTACTTGACGACCTGCTTGATCGGGCAGTTGTAGAAAAGTTTTGTCGCCTGTGGCTTAAACAGATGACTTCTGTCTGTAAATCTATAAAAGGAGTCCCAGACAAAAGCATAGACTTTACCGGATTTGTACGAGACGCCGCTGATAAGTTTTTTGACGTTCTCGGCGATGAGCTGTCTCACGTTGAGATACCAGAAGAACCCTCAAAGCTTTTGTTTGAGTGTACTACCTTTAACCTTTACTGTAAAGACGCTACATTGGTGTTGAGCATAGGTCTTATACCGGAGCTTAAGGACGACTCTTTACGTCTGTCTGAGTATTGGCATACAGCTCATCATTTTTCATACAACAGCTTAAACTAAAACGGAGAATTTCATGCCTTTTTCTTTCACCTCTTCCTGCAAGTCCTTAGAACAAGCCTTGTCCAAAGCAACTTCAGTTCTTAGTGTTGCTAGTGGTCAAATGCAGACCTACTGCCTGCAAGCTGCTAAGACCGGACTGAATGTCATAGGCTTTACCGCAGATACTTTTGTGTCGGTCGCAGTTGACGATGTTTCGGCCATCACAGGAACCGGCATCCTGTCTTTTGACCTCAAGATCATGCAAGGTACTATCAAAGGCCGTTCTTCAATGATCTTTACCTTCACCGATAGCGTGCTCAAATTCAAGTTGGAGAAAGGTAAGTATGAGGGTGACTTTGTTACACTTCCAATTACAGACGAACAGACTGCTCTCATCAAAGAATTCAAGACCAACAGTGCTGCTGACGGACAGGACGTTCCTCGGGAAGTAGTCAACTCAATCAAAGAGGGGTTGAAGCTTACTAGTGTGAAAGACGTGTACACTGATAGCTATCTAAACAGCTTTTTGATTTTGTCTAAGGGAGTTCTATCAGTATCTTGCTTTGACAACCACCATTTTGGGTTCTATCGGGTTAAGGTAGCGGCTTCTGAACTTAATTTTCGCATTGCTTTACCTTCGTCGCACTTCAATGTGATCGACAAGGTTTCAGTTGGTGTTGACTCTCTCAAGTTTTCTATATCCGACGCAAGCTTGCGAGTCTCTGGCAAAGGATTCACAGTTGTACTTCCAGCAGTTCAAACCAAGGAAGAAAACTACTCAATGGTGAAAGACTTTGTTGCTTCGTTGAAGAAGCCTGTCTTGTCTAGTGCTTACAACCAAGACCATTTGAAAACTCTCATTTCAAACTTGTACACGTACTACGGTGAGAACACCAAGTTTACCTTTAAGTACAAGAAGGGTGCTGCGACAGTGGCAGTGGAGTTTAAAACAGCTTCCGGGTCTGCCTCTGACTCTCTCAAGATTGAAGCCGCTGCCGACGCCTTTGAGTTCAAGATTGATCCTCGTCTGCTGAAAGACACTACTTCATTGCTTGACGGGCAGGGTGACACTCGTATCGAATATATAAAAGACCACGTGCTTGTGCTGCGAGCTAAGACGGCAGGTAACGCACAAGTTGTTTTGGTTAATTCTCTGAGCGAGTAGGGCATGGAAACTTTGATTCTTAAAGTACATGAAAATCACTCTTTCTCTGAAGACGACTTTGATAAGCTTCAGCCTTTTCTGAATAAGCCTCTATGTCTTAAGGACTTGTTTGATCTGCCTGTTCCAGTGTATCTAAGCGACTATCGTGAGGAAGGGTGCCTTTTTGTTGACCATCCTTACGCTTATTGAAGGTGTTACATGCACAGTCCAGTTCGATTTGACAGTGACTTTTCTATACTGAATGTTCAAACGAGGTGTTTCACCTCGCTTGGACTTCAGCGTGGCAATAGTGGAATTGCCCATACTTATTTCCTGTCCAAGAATCCAGTGACTAGTAAGTACCGACTTGGCGCAGGCCACCAAGTTAACGGCTATTGCTCGTATAGATTGTTGTACAACACTGGCGACCTGCTTTCTGGGGTTTTATTTTCTTCGTTCAGCGCCAAGACAGTTGTGGACGACCACGTGTTTAAGGTGGTACATGACGAGTCATCACGCGCCGACTTCGACCCTATTTTTACGTTGGAGCCAGTTGGGCTTGTTATGTTTAATGGGGTTGACAGTTCGTTGATAGTTCTACCAATTGAGTTTTCTGACAGCATTCTTTTGATTACTGACGACTAGAAGGAGCCACTAATGGCATTACGAAAAGATTACAGTCAGTTGAAAGACATCATCCGTGAGGACAACCGATACAAAAGACTCAAAGAGTCTTTTGACGAGAATAAGTTGTTTCACATGCCCATTGAGCAGTACCTCAAAGAGGTAGAGAGTGCACACCAGATTCGCCCGGTGCGTGTTTTGAATCCCAGCGACTCTCATTTTGTAGATAAGCTGATCTCCGCCAATACAAGCGACCAGTCAACTCGGTCACGACTAACTGCTATTATGATGGAATGCGTTAGGGCGTCCTCAACTCTTCAGGCGGCTACAGACTCCTTTCGAGAGTATGTTCTCATGGTGTACGCTGAAGACCTAAAGTCTCTGCGTACTAAAGACGAGCGAATGATGCTTATTAACGCAACCCTGTCACCCTTCCTAAGGTACGTAACAAAAGTTAATACCTTGAGGGACACAATAAAGCTGGTTGTTGACGATATTGATAAAGCTTGCTGGAGTTTAAAGCTTTCAGTTGAAGCCTACAAGATCCACAGCCAACGAGAAATGCCAATATAGGACAGTGTATGGATGCCTTAGAGAAAATTAATGTGCAAAGGACTCTATTGTACATTAAAAAGGAACTTGATGAGATTGCATCCTATGCTCAGTTTAATGACAACCCCAGAGATTCAATGCAGTACTGTGTTGCCAAATTTTTGGGCGACATGGCTGAAAGAGGCTTGATTGCAGGGTCTAATGTTGCTGTGCATAAGTACGTTGGATACACATTCAGTTCAAAAACTCGTGCCCTTTCTTTCACATCAGATAACGGAGATGTGTTTAAGTGCAAAAAGTCATTCCGTAGCTTGCGTCATCTTAGAGTTTTTGCTAAAAATGCAGTGAAGAACTATCTTCACACCGACGTGCGTATTTCCCCAATCATGCCTGTTTCGCATGTTGAAGTCAAAATATACGTCAACGCTAAGTAGAGGTGTCTATGCTCAGCAACTTCAATTTTGTTAGTGGCCCTAAAGGAGTCAAAGGCGGTGTTGGGCCTGTTGGCGAGCCTTTTGCAAACCCTTTTATTGCAAGAGCACTTAAACTTAGAGGCACTACAGAAAAGCACAGTGCTTTGTCAAAGATCATTTACGTGTCCTTTCTGTCTCTAATTGTAAGTGCTATCTCCTTGATAGGAACTGCTCTTTACTTATTTTGGAAAACCTTGTGACATACTACATAATATGCAATAGAGAAAAGACAAAGTTTTTCTGGTACAACATTCGTGAAGGGTATGCTCTCATTTGCACTAGGATTGCAATGGCACGATTTTTTAAGACGCTCGAAGAGGCCAAAACCTTGCTGCACCAGCCTGCTACATACGAGCACTGGGGTGACCAAATCGTTGCGGATTTCTTAGTAGACGCAGTCATTGCCGAAGTCACTCTCTCAATTCTTTCGGAGTAGTCATGTCTTTATCATTGGACGACATTTTAAAAAACTCTACCGAGCTTAACGGTGCTCTTGCACGTCATATCTTCAGTGAAGATCCCATAGCACCAGATTCTATTATCCAAGCAGTGCGAGTGCTGTGGAATGTTGCACAAGAGCAACAACTTCAAATCCAAGAGCAACAAAAGCGAATAGTGGAACTTGAGTCTCGTACTCAAATCATAATTAAGCGTTAGGATTTTTATGCTCATAGTAACTGGCGGAATCGCTTGCGGTAAGTCAACCTTCTTAGAAGTAGCACGCCAATTTGGCAGGTGCATAGACGCTGACGACTGGTACAACGATCAGTATAAGTCAACAGGAAACTACTTGAAGATTACGGACTTGCTGTTTGGAACTCGGGAACTGCACACTGTTGCCTTCAATCACGAAAACTGGACCCTGTTTCAAGAGATTGTGTTTGGTAAGTTTTGGACATTGCTTGAGAAGGAGCCGTTTGAAATTGTGGCTATTCCTGATTTCTTTAGTCGCACTACAGCCAGAACTGGATTTTCCGTTCTCACCATTGAAAGACCTGACAATCTAGGCGCGGCACTGCTCAGAGACCCGCACCGAGACCCTGAGCTTACTAAAAAGCTGCATTCTAATCAGATGTCAGGTTCCCAGCGAGAACAACTTGCCGATTACGTACTGTTCAATAATGGAACCAAAGAACAATTTGAAAAGGAGTGTGAAAATTGGTTAAAGTTGCATTTACTGGAAGTTTCGATCCCGTACACGAAGGTCATAAATATGTAGTTGATTTCGCCGTAGGCTTGGGCTTAGTCGTGTTTGTGGTTGTTGCGAACAACGTGAACAAGGTATACAAAAAACCTCTTGACCAACGTCTGCTTGACGCTCAATATTTTCTGAGCGTTCCCTGCATTGCCTCAGACGCAACTAATATCGGGGACATCATCAAGAGCGCTGGATGCACCCATATCATCAGAGGTCTTAGGAACGTTGACGACTTCGTATATGAACAGGACGTGACTGACTTCAATTGGTGTGTCAACGACCTAAAAACTTTTTATGTTCCTGCACCTCCACACTTGCGTGGTGTGAGTTCAACAAAGATTAAGGAAGAAATGTATGAAGTGCACTGATGACCCAACTCCAAAATTGGATGAAGAGCTGTACAGGACAGTGTTTCCTTCTTCCACAACACTGAACCTTATCTCCCAGCCTTATCTAATTAAGAACTTGTTCGAAGTTGCTAGGGCACAACAGGAGCAGATTGCAATTCTTCAGCGCAGGCTTTCTCACATTGAAGCATCCGATAGGCACTACTGACTAAAATGCACTTTCCTTCCCTGAATATACAGCAAAAAGAATCGCTGGACCAGATTCTTTCGTTCTTGACTGAACGAACCTTTGGTGGCACCAACAATATGTATGTGCTGAGCGGAAGCGCTGGGACAGGGAAAACCTTTTTGATGAAGCACCTCATTGCTGAGCTTTCAAAAAACTACGGTCTTGAGTGCGTTGCTTTCACTGCTCCAACAAACAAAGCAACTAAAGTCATAAAGAAAACTCTTGGTATTCCAGAAGGAAGCATAAAAACAATATATTCACTTCTAGGTATTAAGATGGTTGGGTTTAATGAGGAGCTTGTGCTGGAGTTCCCTCGAAAGCCTGTTGATTTGGGTGGCTACGCAGTGATTTTTGTTGACGAAGCCTCCATGATAAGTAAAGACCTTTTCAGGTACATACTTCAGCGCTCTCAAGTCTATCCAACTAAGTGGGTCTTCATCGGTGATCGCTATCAACTTCCTCCGGTGGGAGAATTTAATTCTAGGGTTTGGAAGCACAAAGGACTCTCATCCAATCTTACTCAGGTTATGCGCTTTGACAATGAGCTGCTCGAACTAGCTACTCATATAAGGCAGCAGATTGAAGACTATCCTGAGTATGATCTTAGAATTAAGTCTCACCACGGTACAAAGCGAGGGGTTTGGAAGTACAACAAAATATTGTTTATCAAGCACTTGAAGAACGCAGCTGTTGCCGGATTGTTTCACCAAGTTGACCACACAAAGGTTGTGGCTTGGAGAAATAAAACTGTTGAGGACTACAACCAGATTATTCGTAGGGCTTTCTTTGGGGAAGCTGCTGACCAAAATTACATCGTTGGAGACCGTATTCTGTTGTCTGAGCCTGTTCAAATTGAAAACAGGGTAATTGCTCATGTGGACGACGAAGGAACTATCACGTCCACTGGAGTTGCTTTTCATGGTTCGTATCCCCAGCATAAAGCATATCATTTAACGGTTGCATTAGACGACGGACGCACTGTCTCGTTGCGGGTTGTGCACGAAAGCTCGGAACTTAGTTTCCAAGAGCATCTGAATAGACTTGCTCTTGAAGCTAAAGCAAATCCAGCCCTTTGGAAGCACTTTTGGGTACTGCGAAATGCTTTTCATCGAGTTCGTTACAGCTACGCTTTAACTGCGCATCGAAGCCAAGGAAGCACCTTTGAGCACAATGCTTTCGTTGACACTGGGGACATTCTTTCTAATACTGACGAGTTTGAAGCGCTCAGATGCTTGTATGTTGCGTGCACTAGGCCCAAGCGTCGGCTTATAGTCTGTTAACCACGTTCTGTAAAGGTATCTTTTTATGGCTAGGCTGCACATTTCAACTAATTCACCTCTCTTAGAGGACGAGTCTCTTATTCCTCCTGATTCAGAAGAAGCTCAGTTCAACTTAACACATGAGAAGCTCAATGCAGAGTACGCTTCTGTGTTTGTCAATAAGGGTATTTCATACAAAGCTCTAGGACTAAGTTTTCTACGAGTTGAGACTTCTTACGGTGAGTCGATTGCTCTAGTTTCACAGGGACACATAAAAATGTGGGTTCTTATGCGAACAGAATCCAGTGCTAATTTTGCTAAAAAAGTTTTAGTTGTTCAAGCAGCTTGGCAGGACAAGGACAGCATTGGACTAGTTAGAAAGTTTTATTTAAACCATCTACTTAATAAGTATGGCATAATTTGTAGCAGTGACGAGCACCGAGCAGCTGGTCAGCGCATGTGGCAATCCTTAGTAAAAGAGTCTCTAGGTTCCTACTTTGTTTATGTTTTAACTGTAGACAAAGTTTTTGTTGAGATTAAATCGCAAGCTCAGTTTCAATCGCTTCAATCTAAAATTTGGGGCACGACTCCAGAGTACTTAAACTCCAGAATTTTTATTTGCACCCATGCTGCCTAGAATACAAGATGTTTTGAACTCAATACTTCCGGTGAAGTTTCCTGACCCTGATCTTGACTGCCTCATTAAATCCATGCTTTCTGACGATGAAGCTACAACATTTAAAGAGCGAAACAAGGAAAATGCTGAGCATATGAAGAAAATTGTTTATATCGCTAATCAGCATGGTTGGCACTAATCAACTTGGAGAACTTAATGAAATTCCTAAAACCAATTCAAGACGGAACTGACGAAGAGGTGCTGCAAAATGTTCGTTCCATGGTGCGATCTCTCTTTAACGGGAATCTTCCAATTTCTTATGTAAACAATCAATTTTATGTTTCCTCTCAAGATGAAGTGCATAGAATAGTAGTGGACGGCAACTACTCTAAGATTTTAAGTAGGGAACCTCTCGTGCCGTCCACGGCTGAATACTTGAACCTCGCTTCGAACTCCATCTACAAAGGAAACCCACTATGAAAATTAAAATCACCCCGTTTTCCGGTGAAGACGAGAGGATGGAGAAAACAAAATCAATTTTTGAGTACTGCCGATGTGTGCATGACGGGTATCTTATTGAGATTAAACGCGCCGACCTTGAAGAAGTAGTTTGTGCGTATGCTGACTTCTTTGACCTTAAAGTGTCAATGAATGACATCGACGAATTTCGTAGAGAATATTTTGCAGAAAATTTCTATGCTTCCTATGTGCCTCGTCGTAAGTTGAATAAACGCGGAATTAGAACGTATAAAAATTCAGTTCGTATCCTAGTAGACTCACTAGCAAAGATTGAGCCTATTATAAAAATGTACGAAGGTTTTGACTACCCAGACTGGAGTGACGTGCATAAATTTGTTGACTCTTCCTTAACTAGATTTGTTCAGCCTCCACTTTGCTTCAACTGCGGGGAGTGCGAAGACTGCTTTATGGAAGAGTATGAGCGCGGCCTCCTATAAATTTATTAAAGGACACTCGTGGGTAAAATTATAGTTCGTGATCGCATCTATGTTCCATCAGACCTTATTGATGTTGACGACGTGGCTCGTCAATACTCTAAGAAGATGTATCTTGACGCAAAGTGCATGAAATGCGAGTATGTATCAGACCGTCATAGTTACATGTGTGACGAGTGCGGTGCTTACAGCGGAGAGCTGCGCCTAGCTAAAACGGTCATGAAGAAAGGCGTTGAGTACGTTGGCCTTCCTATTGGGGACAAGCGAAATCTTGAGAAGAAGACAGGTCTGCTCTTTGACGAGCATCGTTTCGTTGACTTGCGCGTTGAGTCTCCGTTTGACTACAAGATAAAATTTGTAGCTCAACTTCGACCAATTCAGGATAAGCTGGTGGAGAGCTTTTGGCGTCACCAGTATGGAATGATTGAAGCCCCACCACGTACGGGAAAAACCATCACCTACTTGTACATAGCGTTAAAGCTGGGGCAAAAGTTTTTGGTTCTGGCAAACCAACATGAGTTCTTAACTCAGTTCATGGATCACGTGTATGGAAATGTCAAAGAAGGCATTCCACGTTGCACTAATGTAGACAGGATTGAAGAAAGACTTGGGCACAAGATTTGCGGCATTCCAAAAACTGACGAGGATTACAAAAACTTCCAGATTTTCTGTATGCCTTACCAGTCTTTCATTTCAAAGAATGGGCAAGCACGCTTCAAACGTTTGGAAAAGATCATTGGAACAGTAGCTATTGACGAAGTGCACAAGGTAGGCGCAAGCGAGTTTGCTAAAGTTGTTTCAATGTTTCCGTCGCGTTATCGGTTCGGTGTATCTGGAACTATCAACCGTAAGGATGGAAGACAGTGGCTCACTAAAGCCATCATCGGCCCAGTAGTTGCCAGAACTAAGATCGAGGCATTGACTCCGACAGTTCACATTCACATGATGAGTACCCCAAAGACAAATTCGTCTACTTGGGTTTACATTATGAAGCACTTGTTTGACAACAAGGCACGAAATAAAGCCATTGTTGACCAAGTTGTTGCAGACTTGAAAGCAGGGCACAACATTGTCATTCCAGTTATCTTCAAGAAGCATGCTCTTGAACTCAACATGGCAATCAATCGTGCTTACGGTAAAAATATTTCTGAAATGTTTACTGGTGGAGGAACTGACAAGAACAAGAAGCTTAGAGAGTCTATTCTTTCACGGGCTAAAGCTGGAACAACTAGAGTTGTAGTTGGCATTCGTTCTATGATTCAGCTAGGATTAAACGTTCCGGCGTGGTCATGCATCTACGAAATTGCCCCGATCAGTAACGAACCCAACCTGAAACAAGAAACTTCTCGCGTTCGTACTCCAATGGAGGGAAAGCTTGACCCAATCATCCGTCTTTTTGTAGACAAGAATGTTGGTGCCAGCTTTGGGTGCGCCAGAAGCACCATAAAGCACATGCAGGGATTTGGATATGCTTTCGATAAAGCCAGTAATAAACTAGTGTATGAGATTCTATCTGGAGGAAAACAGTCCTATGAGGACGACGACAATCCAGTAGACCTTCTCGACTTAGAGGCACGCAGTATTTTGGAATTGTGAGGAATCAATGCTTACACAAAAAGAAATTCTTGACTATGAAATAAACTCTTCAGCGGTTGCCAGTCACCTTAGCCTGACAATACTCCAAAAGCTCGCTGGTAAGTACTTCGCGTGGAAAGTTCGCCGTAAGTACGCCAGATACGTAAAGGCTTGCTCTGCTCGAAAAATGCTGGAACTCCTTCGTGCATTAAACTCTTTAGGGGATAAACGTGCTTCCAAAATTTAGTCTAAGGTCTTCCTCTGACGAAGGCATTACGCATTTGTGCACTCCTGAAACCTTAGACCAGTTGTGGTATGAGGCTGAAACCCTAGGTGACGTTGAAGTGGATAAAAGCGTCTTCTCCAAAGAATACTCAGCTACCATTGCGTGGTCTCGTAAAAGTGGTACACGCATACGTGCTGTTGGAAAAGACGTTGAGATTAAGTCAGCCTTAGCTAAGGCAATCAATGAAGCGCGAGGGCTTGGCGCTGGCCAACAATAGGAAAATACCATGAAACTGTCACAAGTGCAGCAGCTTGCTGAAAAGTGTTTTGACGTAGTTCCATTAGGAGAGTCCCCGCTCAACTGTCGACTAGAGTGGGACTTAGTGGCTCTTACAAACTTGAAGATAGAAATAGAAGCCCCGCTTATGCAAGTTGTTACACAGCAGCAAAATCGTCTAGACGCATACGCCACAGGAGTTCCTAGTGCAATTGCACGATCAATGCTTAAAACAGCCAACGATCTTTTAACCGAAAAGGCCGCACTTGTGGCCTTAATTCGTTCTATTGCCGAGAACGTTCGAGCAGCAAACTACGTACAAGCTCGAAGTGACGCACTCCGCGCACTAGAAAAGTATGCAGAACCTCCTGTCATTCCATTTGCATAAAACATAATTTAGACATATGCCTTTTGCACGATAGGACTAGATTATGCGCTTGCTTAAACTACGTACGCCAGTCATTGCCTTAGCTGCTTTGACCCTTACAAATATTGTTTTTGCTGTACTTGATTTTCATGTTGGTTTTGCACTGGCCATCTCGTATGCAGCTTTGCTGTTGCTAACTACTGACTGCTGGAGAGAGAAGATCAAGCTTGCCCTTAAAGCTCACAATGATTCTCTTACGGGATTGTCAAATCGAGCTTGCTTTTATCAGGATTTGTATGACCGAATAGACAAGGCTGCTGTAAGGTCAGATTGTGTCCACGTGTTTATGATGGACTTGAATCATTTTAAGCAAGTTAATGATACTCTCGGTCATGACGCTGGTGACGAACTTCTTAAAGAAGTGTCAAAACGTATTAAAGCAGCTCTTAGAGACAATGACAAAGTTTATCGACTTGGTGGTGACGAATTTGCTGTTATCATCGGGGACACTAATTGTGATACTGCAACCTCTGTTGGACTGACTAAAGTTATAGCCGAACGCATCCTAGACTCCTTCAAGTCCTCGATACAGCTAGGCACAAACTTTGTTGACTCAGGCATAAGTATAGGTATCGCAACGTTCCCCACTCATGGTACTTCTGGTCAGGACGTTGTTAAGTGCGCTGACGTTGCTATGTACATTGCGAAACAGGAAAAATGTGGACTGTTCCTGTACTCAAAAGATAAAGACCCAAACAGCATTGAATATCTAACTCTACCATCAGACATCCGTAAGGCCATCGAGAACAAAGAGTTTGAGCTATTCTTTCAGCCGAAAAAGCGTCTATCTGACAACAAGGTTGTTGGTGTTGAAGCACTGCTTAGGTGGAATCATCCAAAGTATGGAAGAGTATCTCCAGACAAGTTTATTCCTATCGCAGAAAAGACAGGGTTCATCATTGAGATAACTGAATGGATTATTGTTGAATGCGCCATTCAAAGTAAGTACTGGGAGTCTTTGGGGTATGACCTAAACGTGTCAATTAATGTAGCAGCAAACAGCATTAGCAACTCAAATTTGGTTATAAATATAGCCAACGCTATTGTTGACCGTGACATTGACGCTACTAAGCTCACTCTTGAAGTGACTGAGACTTCTATCATATCCGATCCTGCTACGGCTATAAAAATGTTGGTTCTATTGTCTTCTATTGGAATCAACATTTCTATTGACGACTTCGGCACTGGGCACGCTTCATTTCTTTATATAAAGCATCTGCCCATAACTGAGATCAAGATTGACAAGTCCTTCGTTCATGACGTGCACAAGCCTCAAGACCGCAGCATCGTAAAATCCGCTTTGGACTTGGCCCACAATATTGGATGCACTGTGGTTGCCGAAGGTGTTGAGACAAAAGATACAGAAGATATTTTACGCGGGATGGGATGCGACATAGTTCAAGGATATTACATTGCCCGTCCTATGAGTGCAAGCGACTTTGCAGAATGGTTTAAACAGAATGGAGGTTTCCATGATTAATGTTGACGAATTGGTTAGTGCAGTTACACGACAGATTGAGAACAACACGCTCAAGCTACCAAGCATCCCCAGTATTATGACTAAAATTACGGCAGCTCTCAATGACGATTCTAAGTCTACGACAGACATTGCCAAGATAATTCAGACTGACACGGCTGTAACAGGGCGACTTATACAGATAGCCAACAGCCCTGCGCTTCGTGGGTCGAAAGACATTACGTCAGTACACGACGCAATTTCAATATTAGGGTTGGGCACAGTCAAAGACGTTGTGATGTGCGTATCTATACGGGATAAATTCCGGTCGTCCAATCCAGCGTTGTCCAAGCAGCTTAAGGAATTGAGCGATAAGTCGGTTCGAGTATCTGTGTATTCTTCGGTTTTGCTCAACAGCGTTAACCAACCGCATCTAAAGAAAAACACTCTTCTTCTAATTGGGATGCTGTACTATATAGGGTGCCTACCTGTAGTTGAGTACCTCAACAAGAATGACATCAAGCTTTCTTTGAAGGAACTTGACGAAGCTCTATACTCGCTGCGCCCTGTTATTGGGTCTATGATCCTTAAAGCTTGGGACCTGCCCTTTGACATTATTGAGTCAGTTGGGTCAATCGGAGTCAAATACGAAAAGGGTCCGGTTATCTACAGCGACATAATTACGATGGTGTTGCGCTTCTTCGACAACTTTGACTCTCACGACAATCCTTTGGACAGCAGGATTGTTGAGAAACTTGGACTTACGTACCAAGAGTTTGAGGAAATTGTTGCCGCCGGATACGACGAAATCTCAGAAACGCTTGCCTTATTGTCCTAGCCAAATCTGTAAAGTAAGGGGCTAGGAGGTAGTCAACGTGAAAGGTATTATCAAAGTAGGAGCTTCTATTTTTCAAGACCACCATTATGGTAAGTGGCCTAGTTGCTTACCTCCAGGTTCACCATGTCGGTATGAAGCAGACGATCCTTATATGGTGTTTGACATTGAGTGGAGAGACACTGGGCCTGGGTACTGGGAGTGCAAAGCAGACGGGTTTGGCCACATGAAGTCAAAGGGAGATAGTGGCTCCTACGGAAACGGCAGCATTTTTGTTAGCGGCAGGGTCAACGTCGTTGTAGTGGAGCAGTAGCATGAAGATTGGCAATCACAGGATATATTTAGGGGACAATGTTGAAATTCTCAAAAGATGCCCTGTCAACTTTATTGACCTGACTGTCACAAGTCCTCCCTATGACAATGCCAGAGAATACAAAGGATTCTCTTGGGATTTTGAAGCACTTGCACTTCAGCTCTACCGTATTACGAAAAAAGGTGGAGTCGTTGTATGGGTAGTCAACGACTCCACCATTAACGGATCAGAGTCTTGCACTTCATTTAAGCAAGCACTATTCTTCAAAGAAGACTGTGGGTTTAATTTGCATGATACGATGATCTACAAAAAGAACAACTATCTTCCACTAAACCATAACAGGTATGATCCAGAATTCGAATTCATGTTTGTATTCAGCAAAGGAAAGCCTAAGTCTTTTAATCCTTTAATGACAAAGTGTACCTATTTCGGCTCAAGCAAGAGCATGGCTATTGATACTTCAGGGTCTGCCTCTGAGGATGGATGTGCTCGTAGAGCTAGAGATGAGAAAATCGTTTTCAAAGAGTTTAAGTATCGAGGAAACGTTTGGGGGTATGACACTGGAAAGCATAAAGGAACTAAAGACGACGTTTGGATGCATCCAGCAACGTTTCCAGAAAAGCTAGCAGACGACCACATACAATCATGGAGCAACGCAGGAGACGTTGTCCTAGACCCTTTTATGGGAAGTGCAACCACTGGGAAGATGGCTGTTCTTAGTGGTCGTAAGTTTATTGGAATTGACATTGCTGAAGAGTACTTTGAGCTATCCAGAAAACGTCTTGAAAGAGCAGTTGCCAATAAAGCTGAAGCAGACGCACGAGACAGACGAAAACTTTTTAAGTGAGGGACTATGAACAAACAGACTTTGATTATTGTTGAGGACGGCGATTTCCTTAAAATAACTACAGCAGACCGTCAAAGGAACAGTGTTGCAGAAATTGCGTGGGTTGAAGTTGGGTTTGACGATCCTTTTGAATCGGAGCAGCGCAGTTCAGCACAGCATATCGTTGACTGCGTCAACGCCTGTAAGAGTGTTCCAATCGAGTCTTTGAAGAAGGTTGCGGCTGGTCAGGGAACTTTATTGTACGCGTCCTTCGCTCAAAATGTTGTGCGCTCTGTTGGTGCCTCAGTGCACGACAATCCCAACGTGTTTCCATCCGGCGACATATCGTCTAAATGAGAGTAGTCAAAGTCGACAAAGAACGATGCTTGAAATGGGTATCGAGTAAGCACTACAGTCGTCGACTTGGAATCTTCTGGGAAGGGTTTGCATTAGTTGAGAACGGTCATGTCACTGGAGTAGTGGTGTTTGGTCAGCCTTCAGCACCAATCCAAAAGCACGCGTTTAGAGACAGAGAGTTTCGCCTTTATGAGCTGACTCGTCTCGTTGTTCAGAGCAAGACACCAAATGCTGCTTCCTTTCTAGTAGGCAACGCCCTTAAAATGCTTTCCCAGAAACCTGCAGCAGTTGTGTCTTACGCGGATAGCGCGTGGGGTCATTGTGGCATCATATACCAAGCAACCAACTGGACATATACAGGTGCAACAAAGAGTCATGACAAACTTTACATCGTAAAAGGTGTTAAGACTCATCCAATGACGTTGCGTGACAAGTATGGAATAACTAATCCGTCTGAGTGGGCACGTCAAAACAACATTAAGTCTGTAGCTCCTGAACCTAAGCACCGATACTTTTTCTTCCTTGGTTCTCGGCGGCAGAAAACGTCAATGCGAAGAAAGTTGGCGTATCCAGTTGTGCACAAATACCCAAAAGCTAACAAGACTATGTATGACGCAGGAGCAAACATAGTTGACCCAATCAAGCATCTCGCAACTTCACCAGTGTGGCTAAAGCCACTAAAAGCCAAAGGGAAACCCATGAAAGTAGATGTACCTGCAACTATCTCTGTCACAAAGTCAAGAATGCTCGTAGGTAAGGCTGCAAAGACCTCTAGTCGTGACGCAACACTTGAAGTACGAAATTTTCAAACTGCTCACGCTACTGTTCACGTATCCGCTGAGCAAACTCGCAACATCGGCAACTACGAAAGCCTAAAGGTCAAGGTCGAAGTATTCATGCCGTGTTATGCCGAGGAAGTTCCTGAAACTATCTCCACTCTGTCAAAAAGACTTCCACCAAAAGTAGACGCAGTTATAGACTCGTGGCTTGAGTCCATTCAACAATCTGAGTAATGCGGAGGCGACGTGAACGTTCCTGAGTATGAAGGTGACTTAAAAGAATGTGGCATGAGTGGAACCATTCGTTTACTCTACCGTAATAAATTTATTCGTCATGTACTTGGTTTTGAAGTTCTTGCTCGTTTCTTCAATCCTCCACGAGACGATACAAAGGAGGTTGCTTGATGTCAATTGTGCATACTCGATACTCAAATTGGACTACTGAAGAACTTTTGAACACTGCTCAAGCGTCTCCCTCACCTTTTGTTCAAGAGTTGGCACGTCGCTTAGACATGTCACTGACTGACGAAGAGTGCGAAGTGAGCATTGACGGAATGTGTTTGTCTGAGCTTGTTGTAGAAAAAGATCATGGATGTGCTCAAGTAGAAAATCTCGTGATTCGTCTTAGGGACATAGTGTCTGGCGCAGAAGCTTTACGCGAGGAAATTGAAAACGTAGGCAACAATGTTGCTACTGTAAAAGCTAGTCAAGTCCAATGCCCAGGATGCTTTCACGTTCATGGACAGTCAAGAACTGAAATTAAAAACTTGACGGATTCATATGCCGACTTGATGATCGAACTGGACACATTTGAAGCTCAGTTAAAGAAATAACCTCGAAGGGAAACACTTAAATGGTTCGTAGAAAACCAGTAGTTGAAGACGACATTTACCTAAGACCTTTTGACCAAGTCACCGCAAAGCTGCTGGTTAGTCGAGGGGTTCCTTATGCAGACATTCCAACAACTAAGAACTGCAAGAAAGCAGACGTTTCGTCACTCCTGACAAAGATTGATCGTGAAGTGCGTGGTGTTCCAACTAAGACCGTATCTGCGTCAAAGCAATACAAAGACTTAGTGTCGATTATGGCGAATCCACTACGCGGCAACTATCTCATGGCAATTGGTAGCTTTCCGTCAGACTTGAAAGCAAAGCACTTAGCTTGCACCATACTCAATCACGCGATTACTACGTTTCACGGTGAAAGTCGTAAACACGGACGAGGGCTTCCTATTTGGCACCGAGTGTATGGGGGTTTTTCTCCAGACCCTATCCGTGATAAGTCTGTAGCAGAAGTTCCTAGCTTGATTGTCTTGTCCAATGTTGACAAAGAGTCAACCCCAGTTAAACTAGAAAAGTTGAAGGACATACTTGAAAAATATTCACACATCCCACGCATCGTTGTCACTGGTGGCGACCCTGCTTGCGACCTGCTCGTCAATCGCTTGCATTGTGCAGTTCGTGTCAGCTTGTACCTTGGCCCAACTGACAGGATTAAGGAAATTTGATGAAAACCACTGCAACTGACTTGATTGAGTTGTGCCAAGCAGTCTTACACGGTGGTGCTCTTGCACTACAAGCAGACTATTTATGCCTATTAGACCACACGGTTGGACTTGAAGTTCATCACCTCCATGTTGCTTCACGCACATGGCGCATAAAGACAGGTTTTGACCAATTCCCTGCTGTTACTCCGTGGTTGACTTACAATGGAAAGCCAGAAGTGGTAGTTCCTTCTGAGATTACATTTGACAATGGGCTGGTTACTGTCTCTTATAGTGAGCCTGTAGTTGGAGCCGTAGTAATTGTAGGATTAAAGAAAGTTTATTGAGAAAAGGAAAATCATGAATAAAGAAGACCCAGATTTGAACATAGGCAACTTTCATGCGTATGCAGCTCACGTGTTTGACGGAAGCTTACAGCAGCAATATTTTAACGACGTAGACCTTGACGCCGTGAAAGTTGTTGAGGGTTGCCTAGCAACCTTTAAGAACGCCCGTGCAGACGCCAACGTAATTCGAAAAACTCTTGCGGATTTGACCACGTCTCTAACGTTTGCCGGACTGTGCTCAATCCCAGATTTCTCGTTGGCCACTTACGAAACTCAAGCGTTTGGTGACGAAGGACTGTACGAAACTAAGTATGTCCGCAACAACAATGTTGTTCCGCTCTTGAGCGCTCTGCTTCACCTGTCAGTTCAGCCTATCCGCAAGATGCACTGTGAAGCGGGAAGTACAGAAGTGCTGGCTTCTATGTGGATGTGTGTGTCGTTGATTGCACGAATTCATGTGATTGAAATGGACGAGATTATTGACGTTGCAGCAAAGCAGCTGGAAGCACAATTTCCGGGTCGCACTCCACGGAGAAACGTATGAGCACTGACATCGTAGTAGCTGATTACCCCATTGCTGATCCAACGCGAGTAAATCTTGTTGCTTGCGACCAACAATACTTACGACTGTGTGCTCTAGTCTCTAGCAAAATTCAAAACTCTGAATTGGCAGTCCGTCTTGTTGGGATGCTTGACAGCATTGCCGGAACGAAAAAAGACAGTAACGGGAACTTGTATGCTGGTATGCTGCTGGCACCTGCATCTGTTGCGCATCATCACAGCTATACAGGTGGACTTGTCTCTCACATTCTTGAGATGTGGGAAATCTACCAAGAGTCTCCGTATCTGCATGGGGCCGACATGCTGAAGGCTCAGGTAACTACTGAGTCCATCTTGCTGGGCATCATTGTGCATGATCTGCATAAAGCAGTATACAACTACCGTATTTGTACGAAAGAAGAGTTTGAAAAGTCAGGTCGTATTGTCGCTTATTCTGACCACATGTCAGTTAAGCACTTGAATCCTGACCAACGTACAATGGCAGTTCTTGCAGAGCATGGTATCGCCCTTCCAGTGCTGCAACTTAATGCTTTGTTTAGCAGTGAAGGTGGGTACGCAAAGAACCCACCGCAAAGCATCTCAGTGCTGGCCAAGACCTTGTATCTTCTTGACGACATGTCTGCCAACGTGGTTGACTGCGCACGTACAGGAACCATTTACGGGTACAAAGTTGATCCTACAAACGATTGTCTCAACCACTTATCAAACTAAAGGAATACCATGAAAAACTCTGAAAAAGCTGTACTAGGTAAAAAGACTCAAATCAACGTACAAGGTGACTCACCTTCTCTTAAGAAAGACCCTGAGTACAACCAAGCAATTGCTCTGCTTATCAATATATGCGAAGACTTAAAGACGCAGCAGCATGATCTTCGTACTCGTCTAGCTCCAGTTTTAAACTCCGCCTTTGATTCATGCGCGAATGTAATTGACGAATCTCCAAATCGTTTTGGATCTCCTCTAGCCAAACAGCTGCAAACTCTAGTCCAAGAGCTTGAGCAACTTCGTGCAGGATACAGTCACTTGATAGACCTACTGGAAATCTAAAAAACGCTAATTTCTTGTTGAGTACGCAGCACTTTTAATACGTTGTCTCCTCCTTGCTCTCGTATGTAACGAAGACGCCTCTTTAATCCCTTTTGGGGCTTGCTTGTATGTGTTGCGTACTCACCATAGGATTCGGAGCTTCACAGTAAAATGTCCGGCCAGTAGTTGTGGGCCGGACATATTCCATTTTTGAGACGCAATATATGCAGATAATGCTTAAGGCTAAAACTCTTGTTGTTCCCAAAGGTGGACTGCGGTACGCAATTTCTGATATTCATGGACACAGCAAGACGCTGAACGCGCTTTTAAACAAGCTTAATCTAGGCGTCAACGACCGTCTCTTTTTCTTAGGAGACTACGTTGACCGAGGTCCAACTTCGAAAGAAGTTTTGGATACTCTGATTAAGTTGGTTGCGCAAGGAACAGCAGTTGCTTTAAAGGGAAACCATGAGGACACTTTCAGTCAGTCCGTAAATGACGCAGAAGTAGAAGCACGATGGATAACGAACAGCGGTGGAGAGGCAACTTTAAAGAGTTTCAACGTTGCGTCTGCTGCTGACGTACCTCGTGCTTACAGAGTTTGGATGAAAAATTTGCCCCTTTTTGCCCAATCAGGAAAGTTCATTCTGTCCCATGCAGGTGTGAACCTGAATGAGAAAAACCCGTTGCGCGATACAGAAACAAATGTAGAAAACACGTTGTACCGTCGTGACGTGCTTCCCGATCTAAAAGAGCGCCTTCGTATTATTGTGGGCCACACTCCTAAGAGCTTGGGACGAATAACTAGAGGGGCTTCTTCCGGTAAAATCTACATTGACGGCGGCTGCGGGTACAATAAAAACTTGGTAGCCTATTGTCTAGACGATGACAGCATAACCTCAGTCAGATGCAAGGATTAAACGTGATAAATGGACAAATGACTATTGATTTTAGGAAGGGTCTTACGTACCCACTGGAATCCTTGTACGCACGAAGTGTTGTAGAAGAGGATGGAATTTGCCCAGATTGTGGGGCGCAATTGAATAAACATAAGTGCGTAGCCTGCACCTTTGAGGTTGACCAGTGAAGCTCTTTATTTCGGAGTCGTCACCTTTGATTGACGTCCCCAGTTCGTCTGAGGAAGCTCAGTTTCAACTTCTAAGTAAGAAGAAAAATTTGGATTTTGCTCAGCAGCACGCAGTCGGAAGCCACCTTGTTGCTTTAGGTATCGAAATGCGTCAATTGACTACTCGTGACGGTTTTTCGTTAGTTTGGATTGACAGCGGACGAGTTGTGTACTGGACGTACTATACATTACTTCCTATGGAGTGGGGAAAGACTTTTGTTCAAAAGTCAGTGTGGACGTCTTCTGACGAAAAGTACAGAGGGTTTGCACGAAAGATGCTCATTCAGTACTTTCTTCCAAAATACAAATTTATACTTAGCAGTGATACTCAGCGTGAGCTTGGTATTCGCATGTGGTACTCACTGCTAAAAGAGAGCTTTGCTCTAGGACTTTACGTGTACTTGTTGGCAGGTGACGGATCAGTGTCCTCGGTTGATTCCTTTGATTTTATTGACGACCACTACGACGACATTTGGGGACATTCTCCTGTGCATAAAGATACAAGAGTTATGATCAGCAACACTAAGATTTAATTTGGAGACTTGGCTGAGTGGTTTAAGGCAGCAGTCTTGAAAACTGTCGACGGGAAACCGTCCGTGAGTTCGAATCTCACAGTCTCCGCCAATTTACTTAGGACAAGACATGAACATTTCCTTCTCTACAAGCAGCCCTACCGAATCACTGCTCAAAGCGTTGACCAAGTTTGTGAAGATTAAAAAGATTGTTCATTCGTTTCGTCCTGAAACAGAAATTTTTGAAGTTATGGGCAATGCCTCAGTCCTAAGATCAGACGACTTTTGGGTAAAGCTTGCAAAGCCTTTAGGCTGGAATCCCATGTACAACAAGTTTTTAGTTCCGCATGGCCCACTACTCCAACTTCGCTATTTTGGAGCAGAAGATGAAGGTCCTCATTATTCAGCTCGGTACAATAAACTCGACGGCTTGTTTACTCTAGGGCCACTTTGAATGAAACTGGTTATAAACTTATCCTCTGGAATTGCTCAAAGTATTTTCGAGGTTTTATGTGCTCGATACACAAAAGAGCACTCACTTGCTATAACTCCAGTTCAAAAGTGGAAAAACTCTTACGAGTTCAAGTTGCATACTGTGCATAGCGGCGTACTTAGAATTTTTGTAGACTTAACTCCAACTGGAGTTCGCATCGGTGCGTCAACGTTGACTTCGGACGATTTGATGTTTTCAAATCCAATAGAAAGCGTAAATGATGCAGACACTTTGATTGACAACATAATAACAAAATTTGGGTCAAAGAGAAGTCACATTTCCTACTACTAGACATCAATACTAGTGGATACAAGCATTGTGGGTCAAAGTTGCAATCTATGAAACTTTGCATAAGCACGTCTGGTTCAACTGGAATTCTCAAGAGTGTTTTTGATACGTTGTGTGCTAGACTTACTCACTCATTTGACAGTTCAATTCACGACGCCCAAAGATTCAAGCACACTAATTCCTATGAATTCGTTTTAGACGTTGATAGTGGCGACTCTGTATTCATGTTTTTAAGCTTGGACAGCGCATCGTCGATCCTGTCAATTTCTGGACGTTCTGGAGCTTCTATACACTCTCCAATTCTGTTTGGGTTTAAGATAACGTCTGTTAATCAAGTGGACAAGCTCATTCAAAACTTAAAGAAGTCGTATTAAAAGAAACAAATTTATTTGGGAACGTGGTGGAGTTGGTAGACACAGCAGTTTTAGGTACTGCCGCTGAAAAGCTTGAGAGTTCGAGTCTCTCCGTTCCCACCAAATGATAGGTACCCCAATGGAAGAGAAACGTAGAGAGATTCGGTACCCAACAAGGTTGAAGGCAGTGGTTGTAAACGAGCACTCTTCTGGAAAGAACCTGTATCACGGTATCGTGCATGATATTTCTACGTCTGGATTGTCCATTGTGTACGATCACAACGTGCATTTCAGCCACCTTGTAATTGTGCTTTTCTCTTTGCCTGTAACCAGACGCATTATTGAAGTTGAGTGCAGATACGTGTACACAGTGCACTCTTCAAAGCACCTCAACTTTAGATCAGGTTTAACCTTTACTAATTTTAAGCGTGACGGACGCCGAGCACTTATGTCTTGGCTTGAAGAACAGCACTACTACGGCAAATAGGAGATTTCCTTGAACTTCGACCTTATTGAACGAAAAACTCTGTGCCTTACTACAGGCAACACTTTGTACATGATTGCCAACATTGTATTAACCGCAGAAATGGAAAACTTTATTCGACGGGACTACGACTGGGAAGCTTGCCCTGAGACGATGATTGCCTACAATGCTCGGATCATCAACCCCGACACGTCGTTCAGCTTGTACTCGATTTGGGACCCTACCGATGATGAGCCTACGTTTTTAGCCAAAGACCAGATGCTCAGTGTATCCGAGCCTCCAAAAGTATATCTTGATTTGTACTTGGCGTCACTGTAATGGATTTCGCACCGTTAATGTCATTGGTTGCATACTTAGTAGTAGTTTCTGCGGCCACCGAACGAGTGACAAATCTAGTCAAGTCAATCGTATCTCAACGCATTGTTGTCGACAACAAGGACATTAAAGTTTCCTTGTATCAAATTGTAGCCGCAGCTTTAGGCGGGGCTATGGCATACATAGTTCCACCAACTGGGATTCTGATCGTTGGTGATTTGCCGCTAGTTTCCCAAATCATTGTTATAGGCTTTCTTGTCAGTGGCGGGTCGGGGATGTGGCACGATATGCTTGAGACAATGTCAAACGTTAAGTCTTCAACTAAACCATAAACTTTACACTTACTAATTTTAAGGAGAACGACATGAGGTAAATTCAACTACCGAGAAATGTCATGTCAAACACAATTCGAAGGAAGCACCACGTCTACAACTACTATCGATGGGTTCTTCGAGACTACGCTTTTGGTGGAATGCCTACCAAATGTGTCTCCAAGAAAAGCAGTGAAGGACGTAAACGACTTGCAGTGTATCACAGTGACGCAGGATTTGGTGACTACGGACACGCTAGTCCACCTCATTGGTACAGACGCTACATGAATAAGCGTATGTCTTATAAGGAAAAGCAAGTAGTAAAAAGAGCATTAAAGTCTGACTTTGAAGCAACTCTTGAAAAGAGAGTTCGAAACGCAAGTTGGTACTGGTAAAGTTTTACGGCGTGTAGCGTAGTCAGGTAGCGCATCTGGTTTGGGACCAGAGGGTCGGGAGTTCGAATCTCTCCACGCCGACCACAAACGGGGCCATAGCTCAGCTGGGAGAGCATCTGCTTTGCAAGCAGAGGGTCGTCGGTTCGATCCCGACTGGCTCCACCATTTCAACGATCTGGAGATTTTTATGACTACCCTTATGTAGCCCGAAGTGAGAATGCTTGTACATAGTGTACAAGACATTTCGGGTGCGGAGAAATGTCATGGAAAGATTCAATCGTGCAGTTCGTAGGCATCACGTACAACGTTTAAAACTCAAGCGCAAAAACTATTGGGGGTACGGGCCGAACGGTCATCGTCAAGGCCATCCGGTAATGCCTCCTAATAGGCTTGGTCAAGTTGTAAAGCATCCGGCAGTTTGTTCTTGCTGGATGTGTGGTAATGATCGAAAGTATTTTGGTCATGTTTCAGTTGGTGAGCGTCGGTCTATTGATGTTCTTGCTGAAGAACTGAAAGATTTAAAGTTTTAACTTGGGGCATGGGACTGCATGGGGTGGTCGCCTGCTTTGCAAGCAGGATATTCAGGTCGGTTCGATTCCGACATGCTCCACCATTTTAGGAGAGCCACAGTGTATGACGTTCGGAATAGAAGTGAGTCACATGATCCATGCACTTTCTGTGCGTCATACACTGAACAAGGCCATCAATGCTTAGTTGGATACGAAGTATGCAACGCCACCGAGTCAAAGGCTTGCGAGCGTTTTGTTCCTTCTAAAGTTGCACTGCAGAAGTCCAGCACTTGATTCGTCATACGATTGGACGAAAACTAATCTCTAGTTCAATTCCCCGATAGCTCAGTTGGTAGAAGCAACGGACTGTTAATCCGTGTGTCGCTGGTTCGAGTCCAGCTCGGGGAGCACTTTTCTATAGGACGCCTGTATGAACGCCGATGTCACTCTAGCCGACCAACGCCTGAAAACTTTATTTGACCGAACTTTTCAAAACGAAGAGTTTGCGGGTCATTTGGAGTGGGTTTCTGTTGAGTGGATGAATGAAATGAGAAATCCACATGCCGGAAACATAGGTGATTTAGGTAGAGACGGAAATTTCAAGCATGTTCCTCTCGAACAGCTGTGGGACGACTTACTTGCTAAGGGAATGGCTGATCCGCTAGTTATATCCGCAGGCATTACTGATGGTCGTGCCCGTTTGGACAGCGGCAACCACCGCATTCAGACGTATCTAAGCAATGGGATTCTTGTAGCACCAGCAGTTTGTGTAGTTGGAGACGACGTAGTCGTTACAGAAGGCAATGGCTCTCACTTAGGACGAGAAGCAACTATTCACAAAGATGCTGCACAGTATAAAGGTAAGTTTGTGTCACCCTCTAAGGTGTTGCCTACTTGCCCGAGTATCCCATTCAACGGATTTTAAAGGAGTTTGTATGAAAAAGAAAGAAAAGCCTAGTCTACCACGAAACATGGTAGCAGCCCAACTACGTAGACTTGGGCACGCAGTTCACAACGTCTCTCATAAGCAGAAACGTAAAGACATAAAGCAATTGCTGCGGTCAAAGCCGGTGGAGTATTTTTGTAAGACACCTTACAAAAGTATTTCACTATAGGAAACTTAAAATGCGAATATCCTTGAGTTCAGAAGTTTTAGCTTCGCGTAACCGAGAGCATGGATTCTTTGGAACTGCTCGGCACTACCACTCCGTGGCAGAAACCACTGCTCTATGGAAGCAAGCATTTCACAAGGTTAAAGACCACTTTAAAGCTGATGACGTCGACGTTCGAAACTTTCTAGACTCTCAGTTCGGTCGTTACATTGCGGACGTAGTGCACAACCATGACGAAGACCTGCAAAGTGCTTGGACTGAAATCAAAGCCGACCCTGATCTATCTTCCCATTTCAAGGAAGTAGTTAAAAACCGTAAGTTGTTTGACTAAGGAACGCAAATGAAACTTTTTATCAGTCTAAACTTTGAGAAGAAGCTTGCACGTTCTGCAACTAAGGACTGGACTCTGAAAGGCGCTAAACTTCATGCCTCAATAGGACCTGCATCTTGGATGTACAACGGCTATGGTCTATTGGTTAAGGTCGACATGAATGGCGGTGTTGAAGGTGGCAAAGGTAATGGAGGTACTGCTTTTGTCATCTCAAAAGAGAAGCCCTTTGAGGAATGTGTTACTTCTGACTTCGCTAAGTTGTGCAAGACAGTAAAAGTAATTCCTTGTTCGAAGTGTGGAAAGCCTGCATTTGATCCTAAAGCAGTTGACACAAATCGAGGTGGCCTGTGTGAAACCTGCTTTGTTGAAGCACGGGAGGTTAAGGAGCATAAGCAAAAAGACGCGTCTAAACCAAGTAAAAACATATTGCCAAAAGCTATTGTAGACTGGGCCACAAAGAACAAGTTTAAGAAAGCTTATGGTGGCGGTTACTGGTCTCTTGACAACGGGGTGCTTGAGATTCAGGTAAGCAATGACTCTGACGGCACTACATTGTACGCGTTGCCTTCTGTGTCCATTGACGAGCATGGACAAGAACCGTTGCACAAAGAAACATTCCGTGACAGAGTCACGGGTAAGACATTGGACGACTTCTACAAGAAAGTACTAGACGACAATAAGCAGTTACTTGACCACCTCAAGCTTGAGTCAGACCTGTAGCCTAGTGGAGACCTTCAAATGAAAAAGGTTGTGTTGATTGCCTCTCTTGCTTTGTTGGTTTCTACGCTAGTCTCAGTTGGTCTTTATTTGGTTGCAGCACGAGACGTAGAGACTTTAAATGCGTCTGTTGCACGTCTTTCTTCTGACGTGAGGGAGGTTGTGAAGAACCAAAACCTGTTGTCTACTGCAACAGAGTCCTTAATGCAAAAGCAAAATGCACTAGATAAAAGTGCAAGTTCCAGAGAAATGATTTTTGCGGGTGTAGCTCAATGGTAGAGCTGAAGCCTTCCAAGCTTA
>OBEQ010927436.1_pt1 | contig 83749 bp, 84 predicted proteins | sample 1670901 | NCBI WGS metagenome assembly OBEQ01 (sample SAMEA104232315, study PRJEB22302) | groundwater metagenome | biome: forest; feature: aquifer; material: groundwater | place: USA | collected 2011-08-07 | depth 5.4 m | reverse complement strand
TTTGCTCCCGCGATGGACCTCATCGCAGGGTCGCAACCCTTGCATTCACGGTTCAAGTCGGTGACAGAGGAAATCATGGAAAACTCTTTGCGGTTCATCCGGTTACACGCGCATACTTAGAAAACGTTGGGACACTACTGAGTGTGAATCTGAAATGATTCACAAGATTCCCTAGTTCTGGGTTCTCTGTTCCGTCCATTTTTCGAGTAGGCCAAAGTGTCTTTCCAAATGGCAGCGTAGATAGTAGGTCCGCTCAATTCACGATCGGGAGCTTTGGTTTGTATCTTGCCTTTTCGCCGGAAACATTCTCATCACTGTGGCATCTGAGATGGCCCAATTGATTCGATGCCGGTGTCGATATTGCTGGTAGCCGCCTACTCGCGATTGTCGTATCTGGTGAGGTGATTACGTTTCGCCAAAAAGGTTCGATCAATGGTCACCCTCGTGTGGACTGTTCCCGAATCCCCCGTCGCCCGCGCCTGGCGCTGCTCCTGAGCCTAATGCTCCTCGCGGGGCTGGCCGGTTGCGGACCGGCTTCGTCCGACAACGTGCCGAGCCTTGAGTCGCGCGTGAGCCTGGACGGGCCGTCCCTGTCCAAGCAGGGCTCGTCACCAGGCAACAACCCATTGACTCCGGTCACCCAGGCAGCAAGCCCTATGCCCCTTGCCTCGGTAAATGGGGCAGGCTCCGTGTCAGGAACGGGGACAGTCCCAGGAGGGGATAGTCCCCACGCGGTGCCTGGTCTATCTTCTGAGCCAGGGCACCCAATTGAGGGCCTGGTCGTGCCCGAGTGGATGGCCCAAAAACTCAACTCGCCGAAGGTGCGCGTTCGGCTCCAGGCCCTCGAAACCTGGGCGCAGTCAGCGCCCCCGGGCGCGGTCGATCCGTTGATCCTGGCCTTCGAGGATAAGGACCCGCGAGTTCGGGCGCGCGCGCAACAATTGCTCGAGCAAGACTGGGCGCGGACGGCCGAGGCTTCGAAGTAACGTGAGAGAGTGGAGTACGAGGCCGGGGGTCGTGGGGGACAGGTGAACAGTCGAGGACACAGCTCAGCGTCTCGACAGGAACTGGTTCTGCGCGACGAAGAATCAACCGTGAGCAGGCAGCAATCAGATGGTGCGCTATCAGAACAGTCAACAAAGGAGGGATATTCTTGTGATCGTGCGTGTTTGGCGGTGATAGTCGTCACACTGTGGCCACAGGCAGTTGGCCCAACTTTAAAGGGATCAGTTTTATGAAAATGCAACGACGCATTTTGTTGGCGTTACTGAGTCTATTCGTGGGATGGGGCGGGGCGAGCATGGCCCAGGCGAATGTAACATTCGAAACCACAGACAATCCTGGAAACTGGTTCGATTGTTCTGCAAGCACCGGCTCGCCGATAATGGGTTGTGTTCCTGGCGCAGTTGCGGGCGTGGGCAGCGGCAAGTCGCTCGCGGTCATTGGACTCGGAGAGAGCATTACGTTTCAATCCACTGGAAAGGCCAACACGCTCCATACGGTGGTGAGCTTAATGTATCCTTCACCCACCAATACAACAAATCCAGTCATGCCGTTCGACGACGATCTGCTACCTAAGACTGGGAAAACAACCGTCAAGCCGGAAGATCCCGGACTACACGTCTTTTTCTGCGATATCCATCCCTACATGTTCGCGGCCGTCATCGTGGTCGATACCGTTAAAAACCCAGCGGTGTTTCCCTTAGATCTTGGGAAGACGTTGGATCTCCACAAGATAGTGCTCGAGACTCTTCCTAATGTGCCGACAGCGTCGGACTTGGTCCTACGACTCGTGCACACCTTCTTCATCATCACCAATCCGGATAACTGGCAACGGTACACGACACACGATAAACTTTGGAAGCCAGCGTATCCAAGTGTTCCCGTTGTAGCCTACGTGGGCGGTGTCACAGCTGCCACACTCAATCTCGACGAAGCTCTACGTGGATACTTTGGCGAAGGCGGTCCAACGACAGCCAATCCGGGCGCATCTTATATCAAGCACCTAGCAGCCCCAGTGCCACCGGTGGCACCAGGCGTGGGACAGGTCTGGGTGGACACCCAGTTCGAAATGATGCATGAAAAGCACAAGCCCGGCACAGTGACAGCCGTGAACGCGGAGAGTTGGATAGTTGAAAGAAAAGTTGGATTACCGAACCACGGTACACACCACGGCGACGGCATGAACAATCCGCACAATATGTGGACCGATAAAGATCAGAAGGTGATCTATCAGACCGAATGGTTCGATCATTACCTTACGGTGTTTGATAGAAAGACCGGAGCATTTGTGAGGCGACGTGACGCGGGTCTCGCTCCCGCACACGTCATGACGAGAACCAACAACGATCAAGTGCATGTGTCGCAGAACGGCGATAATAACGTCCGGGAGTTTGACTCTCTGGAGAACGGGAATGGCTTTTTGAAGGACATTCCGATGCAACTGGATCCGAATGAAAGCGCCCATCCCCACGCTCATTGGATGAGCGCTGACGGAAAGATGATGGTGGCGCCCAATCCAGACACCGAGAATACCACCGTGTATACGTTCAAGAGCCACACCGGCAAGACCGCAGGTGTGGGACATTTTCCGATTGCCACGGGCATGATGCCCGATTCCAGCAAGTACTATGTCGCCAACTTTCTTGATAGCAAAATCAGCGTCGTGACCATTTCAAGTGGAGTACCGACTGTACAATCAGAAATCAATCTACTCAACCTCCATAAGGAAGACCCCGCCAACGGTATGACCTATGTAACAGGAGGCTGTGCCACCGGGATAGATCTAACCGCAGGCGCTGCGGCGTGCGCGCCAATCGGCGGATTGCCCATTCAAATACCGGTGAGTCCGGACGGCAAATATGCGATCGTCGCCAACACCTTAGCGGCAAAAATCCTGGTCATCGATACGACGACTGACACTGTTGTGGCAAAATTGGATTGTGATGCCGGATGCCACGGAGTGCAATTCGGTGCCAAGAAAGGCGAGGGCTACTACGCCTATGTCTCCAGCAAATTCTCCAACCGGATGATCGTCGTTGACCCCAAAAATGGGAGCGATGCCACCATCGTGGGAAGCGTGCTGTTGACAGCAACGGGTACCACTGCGATCGACGGAACAGTTTCCAAGTACGCGGGAATGGGCGGACAGGGCGTGTTGCCAATTCCAGTCGTCTACAATGGCTGGGTCCAGAATCTGCCTGAAGAGTGGGAGGAGAAGTTGACGCATAAGCAGAGACATCCAATCGGAGTGGACCCTCGCTAGCCAGGTCTTTCCAACTCAACCCTGAGTCAGGGTCCGGTGAGATGGTGCTATACCATCTCGCCGGGCCCGCCGGTTTCGCAATCACTCAGTTCCAACCAAGCTTGCAAATATAGAGTCAGGCCATCAGTATTGACTGATGGCTTGACCGATGGCCCGCAACCCTCGCATCGAGTTCCCTGGCTCGTTCGATCATGCGGAGGAGAAGTGATTCAGTAACCGATGACAGGTCTGCAGAAGCACCGACATCGGTCTATGCCCATGTCGAATCGAACCAAGCACTCTTTAATCCCGAGCCGTTACGATTGTTGTTCGCGTTCTTGGTCTGAACCCTCCTTTCAGCTTTGACAGCTCAAAAGCCCCTATGCTAAAGTCCGCGGAACTGTTGAGGTTCTCGTCACTTCTTTGTCCGCCTTACCTGGGAAACAACGCATGAGCGCAACGAACTCGCATGTGATCATTGTGGCCGGCGCCGGACCAGCTGGGATGGCGGTGGCCTCTTCGCTCGCAAAGGCCGGTCATGAAGTCATTATTCTGAATCGTGATATCAAGTTCGGCGGGTTGGCTGAATACGGGATCTTTCCCGCAAAGCTCAAGCTGCGCGGTGGTCTCAAGAAGCAGTATTGGGAGTTGCTCGAGCGACCAAACGTCCACTATTTTGGCAATGTCTCAATCGGCAACGGCAAAGATCTTACAGTCGAAGATGTCCGAAATCTTGGCGCCAGCGCCGTCGTATTCTCTATTGGCGCGCAAGGCACCAAGGCGATTGGCGTGGAAGGGGATTCAGCCCAGGGCGTGTTCCATGCGAAAGATGTCGTGTACCATTTTAATCGGCTTCCTGGATTTGGCAATCGTCCGTTTGAGATGGGTCAGCATGTAGCCGTAATCGGCGCCGGCGACGTGATGGTCGACATCTCACACTGGCTGATTCGCTACAAGAAGGTCGAGCGGGTCACAGCGATCGTGCGGCGTGGGCCAGCCGAGCGAAAGTACAATCCGAAAGAGATTCGCTCAGTTTGTGCCAATATGGATGTGGATGGGATTGCCCATGAGGTGGCTCGGATTAAGGACCGCCTTGCTGCGGTCGGCCAGAATGCAGACGAAACACTCAAGGGCCTGATGGACGAGTTTACAAAGTGCGAGCCGAAGGTCAGCGAGACGAAGATGGGCTTCAAGTTTCTCGCCTCTCCCAAGCGCATTCTTGTCGATGGAAACAACCGTGTGCGCGGCTTGGAGATGGAAGACAACAAGCTCGATCCAAAAGGCGAGGATACGGTTGCCGTCGGGCTGAAACAGTATTACGAGTTCCCCTGCGATGCCGTGGTCTTTGCCGTCGGTGACAAAGTCGATGAGACCGTTGGGCTACCATATAAGAGCGGCCTGTTCGTCACGAATCCCAACAAGACCGGCAACGATCCGGACGACGCGCTTTTCCAAGCCTATGACGAAACCACAGGCAAGATTCTGGACGGTGTGTTTCTCGCTGGGTGGGCACGGAAGGCGAGCGAGGGCTTAGTCGGCATCGCCAAGCGGGACGGGGATTGGTGTGCGGAAGTTGTAAACAAATACCTCTCGACGAAAACATCGGGCAGCCACTCTGACATAAAAGTCGTCCTCGACAAGCTCGCATCAATTCTCGCGGCGCACAAGAGCCACCCGGTTGATCTGGAGGGGCTTCGGACACTTGAGGCGAGTGAAAAAAGCCACTGGAGTGAGAAAGAGTGTATCGGGGAGTTCAAGTATACGAACAATCAGGAGATGATCGAGTTGATCGAGCGCGGGGAGACATAACCGCGCCGGCCCTTCGTTTCTATCCATCCCCCCATTTGAGTTTTTCTCTCAGCACGTCATAGTAATTGCTCTCTGGAAATCGGATCAATCTAGTCCGGTGCTCCGAGGTCTGGATCATGATCGTGTCTCCCTGCGTGATTGCCACTCCCATTTGTCCATCGAGCGTCGCCATGGCGCCGTCGTCTTTACTGGTGAGCGTCACATCAATCTTCACATTACCCGGCACGATCAATGGCCGATGCGTCAGCGTATGAGGGCTAATCGACGTCAGAATCAATGACTGGACTGCCGGATCGATAATGGGACCTCCGGCTGAAAGGGAATAGGCGGTGGATCCCGTCGGGCTGCTGACGATCAGCCCATCGCCGCGCAAGTTGGTCACGAACCGTCCCTGAATCGCAATCTTGAGTTCGATCATGTGGGCCAGCGTGCCCTTACTGATGACGACATCGTTCAACACCACCCCCTGCGCAACCGTCTCTCCATGCCGATGTATATTCGTCCGTAGCATGAGCCGCTCATCGAGGACGAAGTCATTTGCAAATACCCGTTCGAGTGAGGGATACAGATTCTCCAACCGGACCTCGGTCAAAAAACCGAGCCCGCCCATGTTGACGCCGAGGATGGGAATGCCCCGTTCCCCGGCAAGTCGCGCGGCATTGAGCATGGTTCCGTCGCCACCTAAGACCAGAAGTACGTCCGCTTTGCTCGCCAGCTGAGTATTCTGATACCCCCCCTGTTCTCCGAGAAGCATCGCTGCCGTCTGGTCTAAAATCACATCGATGCTTCGAGCCCGGAGCCAGGTGATCACATCTTGCAGCGTACCCTTGATCTCAGGAAACTTAGGCTTTGCCAGAATCCCGATACTTTTGCTTTTCATGTGGTGAAGCCCCATCGTGGTTCCATCGAGAGGTCAGAGAAAATGTGCGCGATTGTATCGGGTGGGTTATTTTGAAGTCAACGAATCAGAAGGCGACAGACCTTCACCGCATGTATTTCGTTCACTCCAATTCTTGGCTTGCGCGATTGTCTCGTAGTCTTGACACTGAAAATCCTTCTAGTTAGAATTAGGCCAGATTTTTCGAGAACTTTGCGTGTGTGGAGCCGGCTATCTGGTCCACCCTAAAAGGAGGCAGGATGTTCGAAAGATTTACGGATAAGGGCCGGAAGATCATCATCCTCGCACGGGAAGAGGCTGAGCGTCATCAAAACGACTACCTCGGAACCGAGCACCTTGTCTTGGCCATTCTCCGTGAGTCCGACGGGATTGCCCTGATGATCTTGAAAAAGATGGGACTCTCGACCGAACAAGTCCGTTTGGAAATTGAACGGAATTTGCCCGGCGGGGGAACCACCATGACCTTTGGAGAGATCCCGTTCAGCCCTCGGGTCAAGAAGGTCATCGAATACGGGGTCGAAGAAGCCCGTCTCCTTGGACACAATCATATCGGCAGTGAGCACCTCTTATTGGGCCTTCTCCGAGAAGAGGAGGGAATCGGCGGGAAGATTCTCCGCAGCTTAGGCGCCAATCTCCTGACTGCCCGGCAATTGACCGTGACATTCTTGCGGAAGTCCGCCCCGCGCGAGCGGGACCGGAAGAGCAACACCCCGGCACTCGATGAGTTCGGTCGTGACTTGACCCAGCTTGCCCAGGCAGGGCAACTGGATCCCGTCATTGGCCGAGCTGACGAAATCGAGCGGGTGCTTCAGATCCTGAGCCGCCGTTCGAAAAACAATCCCGTGCTCATCGGGGAAGCCGGTGTCGGCAAGACTGCCATTGTCGAAGGTCTTGCCCAAAGAATTATACAGTCCGAAGTCCCGGATAACCTGCTCTCGCGACGCGTCATTGCACTCGACCTCGGCTCATTGGTCGCAGGGACGAAATATCGGGGCCAATTCGAAGAACGGCTGAAGGTCGTGATGAAGGAAATCGTTCAGGCCGGGAACATCATCATTTTCATCGATGAGCTCCATACCTTGGTGGGAGCAGGGGCGGCGGAAGGATCGATCGATGCCTCCAACATGCTCAAGCCTGCACTGTCGCGTGGCGAAATTCAATGTATCGGCGCCACGACTCTCGATGAGTATCGAAAGCATATTGAGAAAGATGGAGCCCTCAAGCGACGGTTCCAGCCGATTCACGTCCAGCCACCAAGCATCGATGAAACGGTGCTGATCATTCAGGGACTGCGCGATCGGTATGAAGAACATCATGGGGTCGAGATTTCAGAAGAGGCCATCCTCGAAGCGGTCAAGCTGTCCGATCGCTACATTAGCGATCGCTTCCTGCCGGACAAGGCCATCGATTTGATCGATGAGACAGGATCACGGGCCAAATTGCAGACCTATGCGCTCCCGTCGGACTTGAAGGCGATGGAGCAAGAGCTGAAAAAAGTCTCTCGCGATAAGGAACTGGCCATCTCGATGCAGAACTTCGAGGAGGCTGTCCGCCATCGCGAGGAAGAAGAACGGTTGCGCAAACTCCTCGATGAATCCAAGCGCGAGTGGAAGAAGAACCAGGAAAAAAATAAACCGACGATTGGAAAAGAAGAGGTTGCCTATGTCGTCTCCAAGATGACAGGCATTCCACTCTTCAAGCTTGAGGAAGAAGAATCGAACAAGCTGCTTCGCATGGAGGAATTCCTCCATAAACGCGTGGTCGGACAGAACGAAGCGATTTCCGCTGTGGCCCGAGCCATTCGGCGGTCACGCGCCGGCCTGAAAGAAGCGAAGAAGCCCATCGGGTCCTTTATTTTCCTGGGACCAACTGGTGTCGGGAAAACCGAGCTGGCAAGGACGTTAGCAGAGTTTCTCTTCAATAGCGAAGACTCGCTCATTCGGATCGACATGTCCGAATACCAAGAAAAGTTCACGAGTTCTCGACTCTTCGGCGCCCCTCCTGGGTACGTGGGATATGAAGAAGGCGGCCAATTGACTGAGCGGGTTCGGCGGCGGCCCTATTCAGTGGTCCTGTTCGACGAAATTGAAAAGGCCCATCCTGATGTGTTCAATATTCTGCTGCAAGTATTGGACGACGGGGTGCTGACCGACAGCCTCGGACGCAAAGTGGACTTCAAGAATTGCGTCATCATCATGACCTCCAACATCGGGACCAAGATGATCCAGAAAGGGGTCTCGCTCGGATTCCAGAGCACGGAAGGTGATCAGGAGCGCCATAAGAAGGAAGAAGTGTTGGGAGAATTACGCCGCTCGTTCAGTCCGGAGTTTTTGAATCGGATTGACGAAATCGTGGTCTTCCATCAATTGGACAAGACGCATCTCTACAACATCCTCGATATCCTCTTGGGTGAACTCAACCTTCGTCTCCTCGACAAAGGGGTAGAGATCGAGGTCGAGGATGATGTCAAGCAGTGGTTGATCAAAGAAGGCTACGAACCGCTTTACGGCGCCAGACCGATGCGCCGGACGATTCAGCGCGCGATTGGCGATCCACTCTCCGAAGAGATGATTAGAGGGCGATTCAAGGAATGCCGAAAGATCCGCGTGGTGCTTCGAGACGGCGCTCCGGCATTCATCGAGCAGGAGGCGATGGCTGGCGTCTAGTATCTTAGTCCAGCACCTGCGCGACGCCATTGCATAGAGTACGACACGGCCCTTGTGGCGCCAGCGGCCACAAGGGCCGTGTCATTTCCTCTTCTGAGTAACGGGTTTGTCGCCGGTCCAGTTCGTACGATCGGGAAGCATTTTATGATGACGACCGTTGAGCAGCCCACCTCAGCCTGGATACCGGGGCCCATCCTTGGTATCGAGACGTCATGCGATGAAACGGCTGCATCGGTGCTTGCCGCAGACGGCGCCGTTCTCTCGAATATTATTACGTCACAGCATGCGGTTCATCGGCGATTCGGTGGCGTCGTCCCCGAACTCGCCTCCCGTGCCCACATTGAATCGATTGAAGCTGTCGCATCTGAGGCGCTGCAACAAGCCGATCTCGCATGGGGGACTCTCACCGGAATCGCCGTTACTCAAGGACCAGGCTTGGCGGGTGCTCTGCTCGTCGGAGTCAACTATGCAAAGGCACTGGCCTATGCCTTGAACATTCCGATGGTTGGTGTCAGCCATCTTGAGGGCCACATCGCCTCCGCTTGGTTGAAGGATCCAGCGTTTCCCTTACCCTGCGTGGTCCTGGTTGTTTCGGGTGGCCATACCCATCTTTATTATAAGGAGCTAAGCGGTCACTGCAGGCTCCTTGGCGCCACCAGAGACGATGCGGCAGGGGAGGCATTTGACAAAGGGGCTCAGTTGCTTGGGCTAGAATTTCCAGGCGGGCCAGCCATGGATCGTCTGGCTTGCCTGGGAAATCCAGAGACCATTGTCTTTCCCCGCTCCTATCTAAAGAATGGGAGTCTTGATTTTAGTTTCAGCGGTTTAAAGACAGCATTACTCTATAAACTTCAAGCAATAAATGAGCAATCTCGCAAGGCGACAATTGCTGACTTGGCAGCCGGCTACCAGGAGGCCATCGTGACGGTCTTGGTGGAAAAATCCTTTGCCGCAGCTCGGTCATCCGGCGCCCGTGCGTTGGCCGTTGTCGGAGGGGTGTCAGCCAATTCTCGATTACGCACGCGGCTTCAGCAACGAGCGGCATCCGAGAGCCTGCAGTTGAGTCTCCCACCGTTGGCCTACTGTACCGATAATGCGGCAATGATTGCAGCAGCAGGGAGGCACGCTCTTTGCGCAGGCCATCGCGCACCCTTGGACATCGATGCCCAAGCCTCGCGCACTTCATCATTCGCACGCGCGATCTAACCGACGATTATAAGGAAACGACGCCCATTCCAGAAATTCACGGACAGGTTCTCGGCCTCCGCGCTGGCCAGCTCACTATGCTTGAGCGGCTGTATCGCCGTCGTATGCCCGTAGATGAAGTCCTATCGGCAGAAGCAGCAAAAACTCTCGCACAATTCACGCATGAAATTCGGCGCCCCATCGGCTTGGTCATCCCCAGGCGCGGAGCTGTTCAAGACGTCCTGGTCGGCGCTGGCACCGAGCCATCGCCGACCACTCTGGCCACCTTTCGCGCAAGCCCACGATCGCTACGGGGCCTTCGCCTGATACGCTCGCATTTAAAGGACCAGCCCCTTACTCAAGAAGACCTTACCCTGCTGGGCCTCCTCCGACTCGATATGATCGGAACGATGGCCGTCACGCCCAAGGGCGAACCAGGGTTGCTCTCCCTGGCCCATCTGAATCCGCCCACGCCGGACGGACCATTGTATACGCTCCTGAAACCTACGCTGGTGCATCAATGCGCGGTGAGTTTCGAGACATTCATTCGCGAACTGGAGTCGGACCTCCAACGTCAGAGCGGGTCTCACACGATGGCTCAGGGGCAGACAGCCATCCTTGTGAGCGCCTCGCCCAAGAGTAAGGCCGAGCAAGAAGAACGTCTCGCCGAATTGGCAGAACTGGCCTCCTCGGCAGATCTCACGGTGATCGACCGTTTAGTGCAACGCACACAGAGCGGCCATCATCGGTTCCAATTGGGAAGCGGCAAACTCAAGGACGTGCTGATGCAAGCCATGCAAAAAGGCGCGGACCTGCTTATCTTCGATCAAGATTTAGCTCCCGCGCAGCTGCGCGCCATTGAGGAGATCACGGACCTCACGGTCATCGATCGGACCCAACTGATTCTTGACATCTTTGCACAGCGAGCGCATAGCCGAGAGGGCAAAGTGCAGGTCGAATTGGCGCAACTCCGTTACTTGCTCCCTCGTCTCTCCGGTCAGGGCACGAGCCTCTCACGCTTGGGCGGTGGCATCGGCAGCAGAGGTCCCGGTGAAACGAAGCTCGAAACGGATCGCCGTCGCATCAGAGAGCGCATCGACCATTTGGATCGGGAAATCGAGGGCTTTGCCCGTCACCAAGACCAACGGCGATCGCGCCGCGGACGACAGCCCTTCCCAGTCTTGTCAATTGTGGGCTACACGAACGCCGGCAAGTCAACATTGCTTAACGTCTTAACGAACAGTCAGGTGAGCGCAGCCGCACGGGTCTTTGAAACGCTCGACACCACCAGCCGAAGACTGCGTTTCCCGCATGGCAGGGAAATCATCATCACCGACACGGTGGGATTTATTCGCGACCTGCCCAAAGATCTTCTCGCAGCCTTCAGAACGACGCTGGAAGAATTGCGCGATGCCGACCTCCTCATGCACGTGGTCGATGCAGGGGCAAAAGATCTGGACACTCATATCGCAGCAGTCAACATCGTGTTACAAAGCCTTACCCTCGACCAGATTCCACAAGTCCTGGTGTTCAATAAGTGCGACCGACTTCCGTCCGGGCAAGCGGAAGCCCTCTGTCGACGCTACGGCGCGATGGGGATCTCGGCGCTGCACCCAGAGACCTTGCCCCCACTGATTCAGCACCTTGAAGAACGGCTGGCCACGCTTGTCCCACCGGACGGTTCACCCAGGGAAACGGCAGCCTCGGTGCCCACACTTGCATCTCGTCCGTAACCCGCTGCACAATCGATCCATTCTGGTACCAGCCATGACAACGAAATCTCTGCCATCCTCGGATCGTCGGAAGCGTCTCCGAGAGATTGCGAAGACACTTCAGCGCACGATGCCCAGCCCGCAGATGGAACTCGATCATCGCTCCGCTTGGGAGCTGCTCGTGGCCACAATCCTTTCCGCCCAATGTACCGACCAGCGTGTCAACCAGGTTACGCCATCGCTCTTCCGACGGTATCGGCAGCCAGCAGAATTGGCTGCGGCTCTTCTTCCTGAACTCGAACAGCTCATTCGTCCCACTGGTTTCTTTAAGAACAAGGCAAAACATCTTGTCGCCTGCGGCAAAGCTGTGACCGAGCGCTTCGGCGAACTGGTTCCACACACGATGGAAGAGTTGATCACTTTGCCGGGCGTCGGCAGAAAGACCGCGAATGTCATTCTCGGGACTGCTTTCAGCCAGCCCAGTATCGTCGTCGATACCCATGTGAAGCGCGTGGCGAAGCGACTTGGATTGACCAGATCCGACAATCCAGACTTGGTCGAACAAGACCTGCAGCAGCTCCTGCCGAAATCCCAGTGGACGGCTGTCTCGCAACGATTGTTACTGCATGGCCGCTATGTCTGCCTTGCCAGAAAACCCCAGTGTGCCGCATGTCCGGTCTACCGGCACTGCCCATGGAAAGAGAAAGGTCTCCAATGATTCGTAGCATGACCGGCTTCGGACGACGACAGGCCCCCTGGCAGGATGGATTCGTGACGGTGGAAATGCGCTCCGTCAACCATCGCTTTCTAGAAATTGCCTGCCGCCTGCCCAGGCCGTTAAGCCCTCTGGAAGACTCCTTCAAGAAAGCCATTCAGCAGCGCTGTACCCGTGGGCGCATCGATATCACGGTGACGGTCCAGGCAGGCAAAGGCCGCGCCGAAAACGTCATTCTTGACCAATCCCTCGCGAAACAGTACCATCAAGCCCTCCGGACCCTCAAGAAATCCCTGAAGCTGAGCGGCTCTATAGATCTTGCGCTGATGGCTGGGCTCCGCGAGGTGCTGTCGGTATCGGATCAACCGACGGAAGACCCAAAACTGGCGAAGATCGCTCAACAACTGACGACCCAGGCACTGACAGACCTCGAGGGCATGCGTACGCGCGAAGGGAAAGCGCTGGCAGAGGATATGAGCGCACGGATGCAGACGATCCGCGGGCATAAGACCCTTGTCGCTGCAAGGACTCCTCTACTGGCACAGGAGATCTTTGACAAAATGAAGGGTCGTGTGGAAAAACTATTGGGATCGGAAATCCCCGATCCCTCCCGGCTGTATCAGGAGTTGGCGGTGTACGCGGATCGTGGCGACATTACGGAAGAAATAGTCAGATTGGACTCGCATATGATACAGTTTGAGCAGACGCTCAACCGTGCAGACTCTGTAGGCAAAACACTTGATTTTCTGCTTCAGGAAATCGGGCGGGAAGTCAACACGATCGGCTCGAAAGCCAACGACGCGGAAATTGCCGGTCATGTGGTTCAAATGAAGGCCGAACTGGAACGCATTCGCGAACAGGTCCAAAACGTCGAATGAACTCAGCCACCACGACCAGCTCCACGGTGCCGACATCCGGCTCCCCACGGTCTTCGACGGATCGGCGGGGAATTCTTTTCATTATCTCCGCGCCTTCCGGGACGGGGAAAACCACGCTCTGCAAGCAACTCACAGCGAACCTCCCCGGACTGTGGCATTCAATTTCCTATACCACAAGGAAGCCGCGGCCAGGCGAAGCGCATGGACACGATTATTTCTTCATTGGAGAAGAGATATTCCGAGAGATGATCGAGCGAAATGAATTTGTCGAGTGGGCTCATGTGTATGGACATCTCTACGGAACTCCGTGGAAATCGCTGACCGAAAAGATCGATCAGGGGATCGATGTGTTACTGGAGATCGATGTGCAAGGGGCGATGCAGGTCAAGAAACGATTCGAGGATTCAGTGTCGATCTTTATCCTTCCTCCCTCGATGACTGTGCTCCGGGCTAGACTCCAAACCAGGGCGTCAGATTCCGCGGAAGAGATTCAAGGGCGGCTCAACAAAGTGAAAGAAGAGGTGTGGAGTTACCGGGAATACGCCTATATCGTCCGAAACGAAGACCTCGGACGATCCCTTCGCGATCTCGAAAGCATCTTCTGGTCGGAACGCTTGAAGACAAAACGTTTGAATATGACGTGGCTCGAGAATAATTTCATTCTTGACGATGAACAGAAACCCGAAGATCGCAAAGGTCTTCCCTAACCTAAAGGAGTACTGCATCCATGATCGACATGTTGAAACTCTTGCCCCAATACACAGCAGGCGAATTTGACTCGCGCCACCGGCTGGCGATCATCGCAGCCCAGCGGGCAAAACACATTGTCCAGGGATCGCGTCATGCCGCTTCACGCTTCACTAAAGAAACGACTATCGCCCTTGATGAAGTCCTCCAGGGGAAAATCACCTACCTCGTCGGCCAAGAAGCGCGGGATGCTATGAAGGAGGCGAAGCGCGGCAAGGAAGGCGAAATGGAGCGCATCGCCTTGATGACCGGCGACGATGCGAAAGAGATCAAGAAAGAATTGAGTGTCTATGTTGACGATTCCCCGAAGCCGGTGGTGGCTGAGGGCGAGGAGTAAAAGGAGTCATCGGTGAAGATCTCCGACTCCAGTGAGCCGACGTTGATTGGGAAGCAGATCGTGCTCGGCGTGACCGGCAGCATCGCGGCCTATAAGGCGGTCGCATTGCTCCGGACCTTGCTCCGTGAAGGAGCGGTGGTGCACGTCGTAATGACGCAATCGGCCACGAAGTTCGTCACTCCTCTGACGTTTGAAGTGCTCTCCGGCCATCCAGTCTCGACGAATGTCTTCGAGGCGCATCAGGAGATGAAGCACTTGTCATTGCCCGCACAGGCAGATGCGATCGTCATTGCGCCAGCCACGGCCAATTGTCTAGCAAAGGCCGCATTGGGGTTGGGCGACGATCTCCTCTCGACCATGCTCCTTTCGGCAGAGTGCCCGTTGATTGTGGCCCCTGCCATGGACGGGGGGATGTGGATGCATCCATCTGTCCGAGAACATGTAGGGACGCTGCGTGCGAGGGGAACGATCGTGGTGAATCCAGAAATAGGCCCGCTCGCTTCCAGACAGGTCGGCCAAGGGCGATTGGCTGAGGAAGGCACAATTCTGGAGGCGATTCAGGCAGCGCTGGCACCACAGCGCGATTGGCAAGGGCAGCGTATGCTGGTTTCGGCGGGCCCGACGCAAGAGCCGATCGATCCGGTACGTTTTATTTCAAATCGCTCCTCCGGCAAGATGGGCTATGCCGTTGCCGAAGCCGCCCAGGCAAGGGGAGCCCAGGTGGTCCTCGTCACTGGTCCAACAGCGCTACCGGCTCCGAGAGGCGTCGAGATCATTTCGGTAGCCACGGCTGAAGAAATGTTGAAGGCCCTGTCTGCGCGCCTTGCATGGTCCACCACTGTCATTATGGCCGCCGGCGTGGCAGATTTTCGTCCCACGCACCCTGCCTCGCAAAAAATAAAGAAACAGGGGCGAACTGGCCAGACGCTCGATCTCGAACGAACCACTGACATTCTGGCATCCTTATCTGCCCAACGGACCACGCAACTCATGGTTGGCTTTGCCGCTGAGACCAACGATCTGATCGCCCATGCGAAAGACAAGCTGAAGGCGAAAGGGCTCGACCTTATTGTCGCCAACGATGTCACGATAGAAGGAGCGGGATTCTGCAGCGATCAGAACGCCGCCGTATTGATCGACCGGCAGGGGGGCATGACAGAACTGCCCCTGATGCCAAAACGAGCACTTGCAGACGCGATCTTGAACCGGGCGCACACACTGCTCCACACCAGACAATCCAGCCAGGCCCCGAAGCCGGCTAATATGGGAAGAGGCTAGCAGGCCATGGCTCAGGATCAGCATGCCGCCGAGAGCGCCTTGGAAATCGATCGACTGGCTACCCAGTTGGCCAAAGATCCACACTCGAAGGTCTTTATGCCCTTGGCCGAAGAGTATGGAAAAGTCGGTATGTGGCAGGAAGCCGCAGGCGTTCTTGAAGATGGCCTGAAACTGTATCCCGGGTTCATTACCGCCATGGTCGCGCTCGGGCGTGCCTACGACCACATGGGTCAGGCCACGAAGGCCAGGGCCATTCTGGAAGAATCCGTCAAGTTGAGTCCCGAAAACCTGCGCGCGCACCGAACCTTGATCAAGATTTACCAGACCCAGGGGCTGAACGAATCGGCACTGCAATCCTGCGCCGTGATCTTGGCAGTCAACCCACGTGATGAAGAAGCGCGCTCAGTTCAAGCTGCTTTAGGCGGACCGCTGAAACACAAGAAGGAACCGGAACGGCCAAAACCGGCGGCTCCTGTCATAGATGGTCTCTCCGCCCAAACGGCAAATGCACCGTCCGATCCTGCCGAACTCATAGTCTCTGCCACAAAGACGAGTGCGGTGCCAGACCCGACTGCCTCAACAGTGGATGAATCGAAGATCGCTTCTGTCGAGCCCATGAGTGTGCAAGCGTTTCTTATGGAGACAGGCCTCTCCTCACAGGATCGGATAGGGGAACACCCTATGGTCGCGGAGCCGGATTCCCGAGCCGCGGACACTGTGGAGATGCCTCCTCCATTGCCTCATGCTGAAGTTGTCGAACAGCTGGAATTATGGCTTCGCAGCATCGAATCACGTCGTCACGATCGTGACACAACGAACGAGCCACACTCCAAGGTTTCTTAATACTTTTCACACGTTTGACCGGTCTGAGGCGGACTGCTACAATGCCGCTCTGCTGGACCCTGTCACGTTGAATCGTCCTTGTGTATCCAGTATGTAATAGAAAGACATGCTACGAATACGAGTGTTACACGGCCCCAATCTCAATCTTCTCGGGACGAGGGAGCAGGCCATATACGGCACCCTGTCACTCGACGCCATGGATTCAGCCATCACGAAGTTGGCGGAGGAGCTGGCCGTGAAGGTAGACCTGCGCCAGTCGAATAGCGAGGGTGAACTTGTCACCTGGATTCAAGAGACTCGGACGGGATACGATGGGATCATCATTAACCCTGCCGCCTATACACACACCAGCGTCGCAATCCGGGATGCCATTGCGGCCGTCGGTCTGCCGACCGTTGAAGTGCATCTGTCCAATATTTATCAGCGGGAAGAATTTCGCCACCGGTCCTATATCTCAGGAGTCGCAATCGGACAAATTTCCGGATTAGGCCCGACCGGCTATCTCCTCGCCCTCCGTGGGCTGCACGACTATCTGACCACATCCAGACGCCAGAAGAATACCTCCGCATCGGCGCCATCGCGACGGGCGGCAAAAGGAACAAGATAATTGCAGCGCCGGTCCAACGACCGGCCTACAGTTTGAAGGGAGTATCGAGTGATTTCCACAACCGATTTTCGTGGTGGAGTGCGCCTCATGGTGGATAACCAGCCCTTTTATATCGTTGAGTTTCAACATGTAAAACCCGGCAAGGGCGGAGCCTTCGTACGCACCAAGCTCAAGAGCTATCTTTCCGGTAATGTCCTGGATCGTACCTTCCGATCCGGCGAACGGTTCGAGGAGCCGGATCTCGAAGAGCGGACGATGCAATTCCTCTATGCAACCGACGACGCCTATACCTTTATGGACACGGAGACCTTTGAGCAACTGACGTTTGAAAAGGGCAAGCTCGGCGGAAATGCAGACCTCTTGAAAGAAGACATGACGGTGAAAATCCTCGTGTATGAGCATCGCCCAATCGACGTCGAGCTGCCCAACTTCATCGAACTGAAAGTCAGCGATACCGAGCCAGGTTTTCGTGGCGACACCGCCACGGGCGGCACCAAGCTTGCGACCCTTGAAACCGGTGCCACCATTAAGGTTCCGCTCTATTTGGAAACAGGGACCGTCATTAGGATCGATACCCGTACACGAGAATATGTGGAGCGTGTTCGGTGAGCAAGCGGGCTTCCAGCAAGTCGAAGAAGGGTAGGAGACCGATCATCCTCCCGCAGGCCTTTACCGCAACCCAAAGCGGGCAGGGGGCATCCTTGCTCTCAGGACCACAGACCAAGCAGATCCAAGAACTGATCGATTTGCTCAAGAAGAACAACCTGACAGAAATGGAGCTGGAGTGGGAAGGCCTCAGAGTCCGCGTGCGGCATGAAACCGGGCTCAGAACGATGACCGCTGCGGTTTCGGAGCAGGGGACGACCGTCTCAACCTCCACCGCGCAACTGCCTGACGCAACAGGCACAAAGACCGAAGACACGACAGGCATGATCACCATCGCGTCCCCGATCGTCGGAACGTTCTATCGGTCCCCCTCGCCGGATGCCGATCCCTATGTTGACGAAGGCGATTATGTGAAAAAGGGACAGGTCCTGTGCATTGTCGAAGCGATGAAGTTGATGAACGAAATCGAATCGGAGGTGGATGGTCGGGTCATGAAAATTCTGGCCGAAAGCACCAAGCCGGTGGAATATGGACAGGCGCTCTTCCTCGTCGACCCGACAGCCACGCACTAACCTTCTTCCCGCGACCCACATCGGAGTATTTGCGTGTTCAAGAAAGTATTGATAGCCAATCGCGGTGAGATCGCGCTCCGCGTCATTCGGGCCTGTAAGGAACTCGGCATTAAGACCGTGGCGATCTTTTCCGAGGCCGATGCAGCGAGCCTTCATGTGCGCGCAGCTGACGAGAAGATCTGCGTCGGACCTCCCGACGCGGCTCTCAGCTACAGAAATATTCCCAACGTCCTGAGCGCGGCGGAGATCACCGGGGCGGACGCCATCCATCCCGGCTACGGATTCCTCTCCGAGAACGCCCACTTCGCTGAAGTCTGCGAGTCCATCGGCGTCAAATTCATCGGCCCCACATCCGAACACATCGCCCTCTTGGGCGACAAAGCCAAAGCGCGAGAAATCGTCGCCCGCCGAGGCTTACCCGTCACGCCAGGCAGTCCCGGTGAACTGAAGAGCGAACAAGCAGCCTTCGATGCCGCAGGCAAGGTCGGCTATCCCGTCATCATCAAAGCTTCAGCCGGTGGGGGAGGACGCGGCATGCGCGTCGTCAACAAAGCCGAAGACCTCGCTCGCGCATTTCAAGCCGCACAAGCGGAGGCGAAGACCACGTTCGGCAACGATGCCGTCTACCTTGAACGATATTTTCTCGAGCCTCGCCATATCGAAGTGCAGATCATCGCCGACCATCGTGGGCATGTCGTGCATCTCGGCGAGCGCGACTGCTCGATCCAGCGCCGGCATCAGAAGCTGCTCGAAGAGACGCCGTCGCCCGCTGTCGATGAAAAACTCCGCCGGGAAATCTGCCGCGTTGCCGTCGAAGCCGTCAAAGCCGTGCATTACCGGAATGTCGGTACCGTCGAGTTCCTGCTCGACAAGGACCACAACTTCTTCTTCATGGAAGTGAACACCCGCATCCAGGTGGAGCACGCCATCACCGAAATGGTGACCGGCATCGATCTCATCAAGGAACAAATCAGGCTCGCCGATGGGCAGTCCCTCTCGTTCAAACAGCAAGACATCAAGCTCAGCGGACACAGCATCGAATGTCGCATCAACGCCGAAGACCCCGAAAAATTTACACCCTGTCCTGGCATGATCACCAGATACAGCGCGCCAGGGGGATTCGGCGTACGCGTCGATTCGGCGATGGAATCGAACATGATGGTCGTCCCATTTTACGATTCGATGATCGCCAAAGTCATCACCCATGGTCGGGACCGGCAGGAATCCATCGCCCGCATGCGCCGAGCCCTCGACGAATTCGTGATCGAAGGCATCAAGACGACCATTCCGCTGCACAAACGCATCCTCAACGACCCCGACTTTCAAAAGGGCCACGTTTCGACCACCTTTCTCGAACGCTTCCTCGCCAGTTAGCGCTGCCTCCGACACCGTCAGATCACCATATACGAAGCCGCGTGCGCTCGTCTTATGGCTGGACAGCCGCTGAATGATTTTTGCCCGTGGAATTTTTCACAGTACCCCACATCGAGATGCCTGATTCAAGTAAGCACTCAGTGCACAAGCACGACGGAACCATCGATGATGGGAGAAAGGGAAAATCGATTCGTCAAGCCACAAAATATGGGGGCTCAATTAGGCAGGACACAATGCCTACTTCTTAGGCAAACTGCTGCGTGGTCTCTCAGCGTAGGTCATTTTCATCAAGACAACCCTCTCATCCACAGAGTTACCCACAGAAGCTGTGGAACAGAATTTCAGCCAAAGGGCAGATGTTTGAGACAGGCAGAACTGGTTGTTCTGGTTTGTTTTGTTTATCTAGTTGATTTGGTTCATCTGGTTGATTTCGTTCAACCAAAAAAAACCAGATAGACCAGACAAATCAAATACCGGTCTTCTTCTGCTGGGGAACGTACTCAGTATCTTAGGAGAGGGGACTGACGTACGCTACTTCGCCGTTTTTTCAGATCCCTTCTCCGTGATCTTCTTGACCGCATTACCAATCGCAGACCCGATTTTTGGAATCTCTTTCTCGACATTGTTGGCCGCGCTCTTCAGCCCTCGTCCGATGTCGTCTACCGTGAGACCTTTGCCATCCCCTGTCTTACGATTGTCGGCAGCGGTCGATGAGGCGGCTGCCTGTGTGAGCCCTAGGACCAATAAGACCGCGACGATGATGACCGTTCTGTACATGAGACACCTCGCTGTTGAAGAGACTATACCACGAAGGTGCGCAAACGTTGTCCTGTTAGAAGCAAAGATAGCAGACGGAATTGTCGAGTCCAGCAACAATCCTGCCGCTCTTGTTCATCTGACTCATCTCGTTTCTTTGGGTTGTGTGTTCGATGGCCGAAAGAAACCCACTCAACCGGATAAACCAGACCAACTGTCCACCCCTGACGCCTCACCCGTCACATCTCCTAAGAGCTGGCGTGCTTTCTCGCGGGGAAAGGGGTATTCTTCCTCGGCCCCCACAACAACACTATGCAGGCCACACCACGCTTAATCCCGCTGCCGCTCTACACACAAGTGCTCATCGCCGTGGCCTGTGGCGCGTTACTTGGAGTGGTCTTTGGTCAAGAGACTTATCTAGGCGGCCTACGGAACGAGCATCTGGGCTGGCTTGGCCTGTTGCTTGTCACGCTGCTCAAGACCCTCGCCATCCCGCTCATCTTCTTTGCGATCCTCGATGCGCTCATCCGCACCAGCCTCCCGCTACGTCAGGGGACCAAGCTGCTCCTCATCTGCCTCGTTAACGTCTCCGTGGCCATGACGATCGGTCTCGTAATCATGAATACCTGGCAGCCGGGTCTCGCCTGGCTGGGCCACGTCGACGAATTGCTGAACGTCGTGCCAAGCCCCAAGCCATCGGCAGGCGCCACCGCAACAGTGCAGACCGAGACAGAGAGTCCGATCGAATACCTCGCGTCCTATATTCCCCGCACCATCATGGCGCCGTTTTCGAGCGGCAACATCATTGGAGTCGTCCTCCTTGCCCTGTGCATCGGCGCCACGCTTCGCCGCTTGCGGGGCAAGACAGACCAGGGTCGTGGAGTCATTCATACCCTCGTGCGGGTCATTGAGCGCGTTTATTCCTGGCTCGTGCAGATGCTCGGATGGATCATCCTTGCGGTGCCGCTCGCCGTCTTCGGCGTCGTCGCCCAAGTCGTCGGCAAAGCGGGCATCGGCGTCTTCGCCGTCCTCTGGATCTTTCTCGTTACCATGCTCGTCGGACTCGCCATCCACGCGCTTGGCTACTACCCACTCGTCGCCTGGCTGATTGGAAAGAAGTCGCCGAAGGTCTACCTGGGGCAGGGGGCCGACGCGATCATGACCGGCGTGTCGTGCAACAGCAGTCTCGCCGCCGTGCCAGTCACCCTCCGGTGCCTCGATCGCATGCAGGTCTCGCCTCAATCGGCGCGCCTCGCGGCCTGTGTCGGCACGAACCTCAACAACGACGGCATCACCCTCTATGAAGCGATGGCTGCGCTCTTTCTCGCGCAAGCGCTGGGTTTCGACCTATCGATGGGTAGTCAGGTATTGATCGTGGCTGCGTCGATGATCGCGGGGGCCGGCGTGGCCGGCATTCCGGAAGCAGGAATGATCGTATTGCCACTCGTCCTCTCAGCTGCCGGCTTGCCGCCTCATGTCATAGGTGCGGCCATTCCACTCATCATGACCGTGGATTGGATCATCGCACGAGCCCGCTCCGGCGTGAACGTCCTGAGCGACATGCTCGTTGCCATCCTCCTCGATGTAGGGCGTATCACACCCGAGACCGAACCAATCGCGCTTCAGTCCCAATCCGAAGTCACGAGTCCCACAGAGCCCCAGCCATCCTGAGGGGCGTGCTGGTTCATCTGGTTTGTTTGGTTCATTTGGTCTATTTGGTTTCCTAGCGCAAAAAAACCAAACAGACCAGACCAACCGTCTTCTCCCTTACGCCTCACGTTTCATGCTCTTCGTGTTCCCTGCGAGGCAACAGTGCTTGTATTTCTTGCCGCTGCCGCAAGGACAGGGCGCGTTGCGGTCGATCCCCTGGCGGCGCTTGGGGAGCAAGGGAAGCAGCGACTCCGTGTCTTGGTGAAACATGTCTCGCAGCATGGCGTACAAGACGGGGTCGCGACGTTTCAACAGCTCGGGCGACGTGAAGAAATACTCGGCCAGCACCGCGAAGAATTCGTGTTCGTTCGTGTAGGCATAAGCGCTGATGTGGGCGCCATGTTTCGACGGCCGAGCCAGTTCCCGAGCCACATACCGCACCCACTGCCGGACCGCCATCCAGGGGACTTCCGGGGGGAGGCCATATTCGCTCGCTTCCTTCTCCATCAGGTGCGCAAACTCATGCACCCCCACATTATGGTTGCCTGATTGATGGTCGAATCCAGCCAAAAGGGCCGGCTTGGAGAGAATCATCACCCCGCTCAGATGATGCAGGCCGACCATCCCAAGAATCGTTTCGTCGGACCCGCCACGGCTCTGATAGGCGTCGTCGAACGCATCCGGATAGATCAGCACCTCACGCAGCCGATGGTATTCCCAGTCGTGAAACCCGAAGATGGGGATCGCCGCACTCGCCGCCACCAGCACCCGAATCGTCTCGTCCACCTCCGTGCGAATGCCCGTGATCTGGACCTCGTCGAGAAAGATCTGTACCAGCTGCCGGAACCGCGTCTTTCCCACCTCGTCAAGCGCCTCGAAGAACGCCACGTGCGCACGAAGAATCCGCTCCCACTCGTCGGGAAACGGCTGTTGCACCACCGCCACTCGCCGGTGACAGCGTCGCCGCACCCACCAGTAACTAAATGGACTCAGCCCCAATAGGAACCACAGAGGAGGGGAAAGCCAGACCAACAACCCCGCCGCCCAGGCCACCAGGCCAGCGACTACGAGTGCCTGTCGCCGATTCCGAGCATTGGCCTCCGCCGTCACGATCATCGTCGCGATATCCAGTGTAAACGTGCTGCCGAGCCTCGATTGTACTGTGAATGAGCCTGGGCTTGTCTCTCTTGTTTATCTGGTCTATCTGGTTCATTTAGTTTCTTTGGTTTGTTTGGTTCGATGGCCAAAAGAAACGAGATAAACCAGACAAACGAAACAAACCAGATGAACCATTCCCCTGTCTCGCCTTTCTATAGATTCAACGTTCACTCGCACTTCATCATCTAACCGATTAATAATGTAACCATTTTACAGTCGCATCTCTTGATTTTCAGGCATGAAAACGGTATCTCCGTGCAACCTCATGGACGGACGTACATCACGGGGAGTGAGTATGAGCGTGCTGGTACCTCGCGAACGAATTGAGCAGACGATCCTCGTCATCCGTGGCCATCGAGTCATGCTGGATGCGGACCTTGCGAAACTGTATGGAGTCACGACGTTCAATCTCAATAAGGCCGTGAAGAGGAATAGCGATCGATTTCCTGAGGACTTTATGTTTCGGTTATCCGCACAAGAAACGGCGGCTTTGACATTCCAAATTGGAATATCAAAACCCAGGGGGAGAGGAGGTCGCCGAAACGCGCCCTACGTATTCACCGAACAGGGCGTGGCCATGCTGTCCAGCGTGTTGCGCAGCAAACGGGCTATTCAGGTGAATATCACTATTATGAGAGCGTTCGTGAAACTCCGGGAACTGGCGGTGAGCCATAGGTCGTTGGCGACCAAGTTGGTACAACTCGAACGGAAGGTAGGTGGGCATGACGGACAGATACGGTCCCTCTTCGATGCCATTCGCCAACTCATGGAACCGCCTCCCTCGAAATCACGGCGCATCGGATTCAAGACTTAAGGGGAGCCTCTCAGGTCTCGTCTCTCTAGTTCATCTGGTTTGTTTGCTTCGTTTCGTGGTCCGGTCGACAAACCAGATCAAAAGGTAACGACGAGAAGGAGTCATGAGAAAAAGTAAACGTGCCAGACTGAAAGCGGCCAGTTGGGTTGTCGGGTCTGTGAAGGAGTTTCTCGGGTTGTCGGAAGCGGATGCGGTCCTCATTGAAATGAAGCTGGCGCTCAGCCAGAGTCTTCGGGACCGTCGGAAGAAACAGGGCCTGTCGCAAGTCCAGCTCGCCGAACGACTCCAATCCAGCCAATCCCGAGTGGCTAAAATGGAAGCCGGCGATCCGCAGTGTCGATGGATCTCTTGATCAGTTCCCTCTTACTCCTTGTAGCCAGCTCCGCCGATTTGGCTAAAGCCATTCGTCAAGGAGGAGAAAAGAGAACAGGTCCTCATGCCGCCTAGCAGAATGCTGAAAAAGTCCGCCAGCAGCTGTGTCACACGTGCGGACTATCGAATCTTTAGCTTGCACCAATTAATTTCCGCAGCCTCTAGTGGTAGAATGGGCCGTGTTGCATCGAGACGAACTGCGGCGGGATTGGGAGTTGGCTCGCAGTGGCCGCACGCCCGCACCCATCGCCCCGCTTGAGTAATACGAGGAGACTCGCCTGTGTCCTTGCTTCGGATTCGTGAAGTCCTGCCAGTGGAAAACTTTCGACTTCGGCTTACGCTGACAGATGAATCGATCATTGAGCGCGATATCGCCGATCTGCTGGCGGGCCCGATGTTCGAGACCCTACGCAAAGACCCTCTCGCTTTTCGACAGGTTACAGTCGAATCAGGGACGGTCGTGTGGCCGAACGGGGCCGACCTCTGCCCCGATGTCCTGATTTGGGGTGGACCCCCGCCAAAGAGTTCCGCCGTTCCTCCTCAGTCCCTGACTCTAAAATCTCCCGCGCTCGCCCGCTAGGCCGCCTACGCGCAGAATTCGTGTAACGTCCGCCCTCCATCGCAGATAGCTCGTTCATCTGGTTCATGTGGTTTCTCTGGTCTGTCTGGTCTATCTGGTTCCTCTGGTTGGTTTTCCGATCCGGTCAACAAGACAGACCAAATAGACCAGATAGACGAGACAAACCGTCTTCGGCCCCCTAACCAGATAAACCAAACAAACTAAACAAACCAGAGAAACCGTCTCCCCCTCCTCGGAAGGCGGGGTGATTTCCTATGGAGAAAAGGGTATTCTGCGCCCCATGCCTACCCCTGAAGATCAAGCGCGCGAGCATATCGACCAGGCGCTGGAACAGGCAGGCTGGAGAGTTCAGGACTACAAGAACGCAAATCTCAGGGCAGGCAGGGGAGTGGTGATTCGAAACTTTCCACTCCAAAGCGGGCACGGGTTTGCGGACTATCTACTGTATTTGGATGGAAAAGCCGCCGGGGTTGTGGAGGCGAAGAAGGAAGGCTTTCCACTCATTGGGGTAGAAATTCAATCAACGAAGTACAGCGAAGGCCTTCCTCCTCAGTTACCAGCACATGTTCGGCCACTCCCATTTCTCTACCAAAGCACCGGCGTGGAAACGCGATTCACGAACGGCCTCGATCCGCAACCGCGCAGCCGCCCTGTGTTCAGCTTCCATCGACCCGAGACACTGGTTGCCTTAATCCCGCAGCGCAGCGAAGCCCCGAAGAATCTGCACGGCGCGTCCCTAGCCGCTGAAACGGCAACAACACTACGCGCTCGCTTGAAAACGCTGCCACCCTTGAGTACCACCGGCCTCTGGTCCGCGCAAGTCACCGCCATCAACAATCTCGAAAAGTCGCTGGCTCAGGATCGTCCTCGCGCTCTCATCCAAATGGCCACCGGCAGCGGCAAGACCTTCACCGCCATCAACTTCATCTACCGGCTCATTAAGTTCGCAGGCGCGCGCCGCGTCCTCTTTCTGGTAGACCGCGGTAACCTCGGCGACCAGACGCTCAAGGAATTTCAGCAATACGTCTCGCCATACAACAACTTCAAGTTCACCGAAGAATTCATTGTCCAACGACTGGCTGGGAATACCCTCGATACCACTGCACGGGTATGCATCAGCACCATCCAGCGCATGTATTCCATGCTGAAGGGGCGGGAGCTGTCGGACGAGGACGAAGAAGCTTCTGTGTCCGGCCTCGAAAGGCTCTTCAAACAACCAGACCCCATTGACTACAATCCGGCCATCCCCATAGAGACATTCGACATCATCGTCACCGACGAATGCCACCGGTCCATCTATAACCTCTGGGCGCAGGTGCTGGAATACTTCGATGCCCACCTCATCGGCCTGACCGCCACGCCGAACAAGCAGACCTTCGGCTTCTTCAATCAGAACCTCGTCATGGAATACTCGCACGAGCAAGCCGTGGCCGACGGCGTCAACGTCAACTACGACGTGTACCGCATCCGCACCGCCATCACTCAGGCGGGCTCGACGGTCGATGCCGGGTACAGCGTGCAGGTGATGAATCGGGAAACGCGCGCAAAACGTTGGGAGACACTTGACGACGACTTCGCCTACGATCCCGACCAGCTCGACCGCGACGTGGTCGCCCCGGACCAGATCCGCACCATCGTCAAAGCCTTCAAGGAGAAGCTCTTCACCGATATCTTTCCGGGCCGCACCGAGGTGCCCAAGACTCTCATCTTTGCCAAGGACGATGCCCACGCGGAAAACATCGTCGAAATCCTCCGCGAGGAGTTCGGCAAAGGCAACGAATTCGCACAGAAGATCACCTATCGTACCACCGGGGTGAATCCCAAGGACCTCATCAAGACCTTTCGCAACAGTTACCATCCCCGCATCGCCGTCACGGTGGATATGATCGCCACCGGCACCGACATCAAGCCGGTCGAGATCGTCGTCTTCATGCGCGCGGTCAAATCCCGCACCTTCTTTGAGCAGATGAAGGGCCGGGGCGTCCGCGTCATCAAGCCGGATGATCTCAAGGCCGTCACGCCCGATGCCACGACCAAAGACCATTTCGTCATCGTCGATACTGTCGGCGTCTGCGAGCAAGATAAGACCGACGCGCGACCGATGGAGAAAAAACCCAGCGTCGCCTTCGACAAGCTGCTCCAAGCCGTGGCGCTCGGGAACATGGAAGAAGACGTGCTCACCAGCATCGCCGGACGGCTGGCCCGCATGGAGCACCGGATTACGAAGGAAGATGAACAGGCTATCAGCAAAGCCAGCGGAGGGCTCACGCTCAAGGACCTGAGCCGTTGCTTGGTGGAAGCCGTGAACCCGGATCGTCACACCGAACGGGCTAAGCTCGACGCAGGACTCCCGGCGGATTCCACAAAGCCCATCAGCGAACAGGCCATCACAGCGGCGGCGACCAAGCTCATCAAAGACGCTGTCACCCCGCTCCACGATCCGAAGCTGCGCGAGATCCTGATCGAGATCAAAAAGAAGAACGAACTCACCATCGATCACGTCAGCCAAGACCAGGTCATCGAAGCAGGTTTCAGCGCCGACGCATTGGCCCGCGCCCGCACCATCGTGCAGTCCTTCGAACAATTCATCACACAGCACAAAGACGAGATCACTGCTCTGCAAGTCCTCTATAGCAAGCCCTACAAACAGCGGCTGAAGTTCGAGGACATCAAGGATCTCGCCAATGCCATCGAAAAGCCGCCCTATCTCTGGAACGAATCCCAACTCTGGCAGGCCTACGCCGCCCTGGAGAAGTCGAAGGTCAAAGGCGCGAGCAGCAAGCGCATCCTGACGGACCTCGTCTCCCTCGTCCGCTTCGCCACGCATCAAGACAACGAGTTGGTGCCGTTTCCCGAGAAGGTCAACGCCAACTTCAAGGCTTGGCTGGTGGAGCAGGAGAAAAGAAGGAAGTTCACCGACGAGCAGCGTCACTGGCTGGAGATGATCCGCGACCATGTCGCAGCAAGCCTTGTAGTTGAGCCAGACGATTTCGAGTTCGCGCCCTTTGCTCAAGAAGGCGGACTTGGGAAGGTGCATCAGCTTTTTGGCAACGACCTGAACAAACTTATTGAGGAGCTGAACGGGGCGTTGGCAGCGTGAATACAGTTACAGGGAACAAAGCAACGAATGAATGGGACAAGGTTCGCATTGGCGATGCCCTCAGGTTGATAAACGGACGGGCCTTTAAGCCGAGCGAATGGAGAGAAAGAGGGTTCCCGATTGTCCGTATCCAAAACCTCAATAATTCGGCAGCTCCATTCAACTACTACGAAGGCGATCTGCCGGAGAAGTTCTTGCTCAATAACGGGGATTTACTTTTCGCCTGGTCTGGCACACCTGGAACTTCTTTTGGCGCCCATATATGGCGTGGTGGGAAGGCCTGGCTAAACCAGCACATCTTCAAGGTGATGTTTGACGACGTTGACTTCAATAAGAGATTTCTCCAGCTTGCGATCAACCGGAACCTCAACGAATACATCCGCGCCGCACATGGAGGAGCTGGGCTAGCACATATAACCAAAGGAAAGTTTGAAGATTCCGAGCTAGTCAAGCCACCACTAGAAGAACAGAAGCTCATCGTCGAGGAGATCGAAAAGCAATTCTCCCGCCTCGACGAAGCCATCGCCAACCTCAAGCGCGTCAAGACCAACCTCAAGCGTTACAAAGCAGCCGTCCTCAAAGCCGCCGTCGAAGGGGAATTTGTTTCATGTAATCCTAGCGGTTGGACGCGCACTAATCTTGGGACTGTCTTGACGACCATCGAAGCAGGGAAGAGCTTCAAGTGCGAGGAACGCTTACCGAACATCCGTGAAGTCGGTGTGGTGAAGGTCAGTGCGGTTACATGGGGTACCTACAACGAAGAAGAGAGTAAGACTTGCCTCGATCCAGATCGAATAGAAACCCGTTACTTTGTCAAACCTGGAGATTTCCTTTTTAGTCGAGCTAATACAATTCAGCTTATTGGTGCATGTGTCATTGCGCAGAAGGTTAATCGGAAAATCATGTTAAGTGACAAGATTCTCCGGTTTCACTTCTCCGATATGACGGTGCCGCAATGGGTTCTGTACTGGCTTCGATCCGACATTGGACGCAAGGAGATCCAGCGTCTCTCCACCGGCAACCAAGAGTCTATGCGCAACATCGGGCAGGAGAGAATCCGTCAGATAGCCTTTGCGCTTCCCGGCCTTGAGGAACAGCGTGCTATCGTCGCCGAAGTCGAGAGACGCCTGTCCGTCATCGAGGAACTAGAATCCGCAGTCCAGGCCAACCTCACCCGTGCCGACCGTCTGCGGCAGTCAATCCTATATCAGGCGTTTAAAGGCGAACTCCTACAGTGAGCGTGCACTTTGGCTAAGATAAAAAACCCAAAACTATTCTCATCCGTCTTTAGCGTAGATTCTTCTTTGCTGAAGCGGTTGGGAGTATTCGATCCAATTTTGAATGTTGACAGCCGCCTTTTTATCGATCCGTTATTATTAAAAGCTAGTTCTCATAAGGAGATTGGTGTTGATGCAGCCAGGCAATACGAGAGGCACTTCGCAAAAATAATTACTCTTTTGAAAGCTTCAAAAGTTAAGGGTGATGTCCCCTGGCGATCCGCAGGAGTCTTGATCCGTTCCCCCGAAATTAGGGGGACATGCCTTGGGTATGGAGCAGCTTCGATACAAGGCAGCGCAGTTGGTAGTCAACTAACCGAGGCCATCCTGCAAACTGCAAAGGAAGTCGTTGATCTAGGAATTGAAGACCCCGACCTATTTACGGCTCTCGTATTGTTAGAAGAAGGCATCGGGGCTGATTTAATCAGCGACATGACGACGAATGTCATTCTTGCAAACCTACTTGAATTCAACAAGCGCGTCCTAAGCCAGACTAAGGTTAAGACCCAGCCCTTTGAAATAAGTAGTCAGTGTTACCTTCTTCCGAAGAATCCATTCACTCGACAGATTACGCCCGTTATTCTCGTGCCACTGGATATTTTACGGAACCTTCCTGTAGCGAGTGATCGAAGCGAGATTGACGATGTGGTTTCGAAGAATAGACAGTTACGGAATCGAGTTAACCAATACATAGGCGAAATTTGGCAGGCTAAAACTCTGCGTGACAAAGCCAAAGTCAAATCTGCGGCATTAGCGAGTAGATCGGCTTTTCTTACATTGCTAGAGGTGATCAAGAATGCGAAGGGGAAACCATACGACCTAGAGCGTGACCCTGATGGATTATATGCCTGGCTGCGAATTGGCGTTGAGGCTGCCGCAAAATTTCCTCTGGAAATTCCAAAGGCAGATAAACGGGATTTGGAATGCATTACAGCAGTGGCCAAGAGGATTGTGAATCAGTTCAGATTTCTCGTCGAAGATAAGGGATTGTGGAAGGAACTTTGGGATGGGAAAAGGCCACGAAAAGAAAAGTCCGCTCAGAGAATACTTTTTGCCATTGCAGACTCTTACTGCAAACTCAACGACTTGGATATTTCACCAGAAGCTGATTCCGGAGCAGGACCTGTGGACTTTAAATTCTCTGATGGATATGAGGCAAGAGTTTTGGTCGAGGTGAAGCTTTCGACAAACTCAAAGCTTCTTCAAGGATTTGAAAGGCAGCTGGAGGCCTACAAAAAAGCAGAAAGTTCTACATCCGCTATATATCTGGTTATTGATCTAGGGAACATGACTAGGAAGCGCAAAGACCTTTTTGCTCTAAGGGATCGTATGCTGTCGCAAGGTAAAAGAGTATCTGACATTGTTATCATAGATGGGGCTCGCAAGCTTTCTGCAAGCAGGCTGTAAGGTAAGGGCATGACATCTTCGAATATTGTTCAAAAGCTCTGGAGCTACTGCAATGTCCTCCGTGATGACGGGATGAGCTATGGCGACTACGTCGAACAGTTGACGTATTTGCTGTTCCTCAAAATGGCAGACGAGCGCACGAATCCGCCGTACAACCAGCCCAGCCAAATTCCCGATAAGTACAGTTGGCCAAGCTTGCTCAAGAGGGATGGCGATGACCTGTTTGACCACTACCGTCATCTCCTGGAAGAGCTCGGCAAAGGGAAGGGCATGCTCGGCCTGATCTTCACGAAGGCCCAGAACAAGTTCCAGGACCCCGTCAAGCTTCGGCGGCTGATCGTGGATCTGATCGACAAGGAAGACTGGTCCACGATGAGTGCCGATGTGAAAGGAGATGCCTACGAGGGCTTACTGGAGAAGAACGCGCAAGACACCAAGTCCGGCGCGGGCCAGTACTTCACCCCCAGGCCGCTGATTGCCGCAATGGTAGAGGCAATCGCACCGAAGCCTAGTGAGACCATCTGCGACCCTGCCTGCGGGACCGGCGGATTCTTCTTGGCCGCACACGACTACATTGTGAAGCATTATCCCAATCTCACTAAAGACGAAAAGCGACAACTTAAGCAAGGCACGTTCAAGGGATGGGAATTGGTCCAAAGCACAGCTCGACTCTGCGCGATGAACCTGATGCTCCATGGGATCGGGAGTGACAAAGACCTGCCTATCGTCGTATCCGACTCCTTGGCCGCTGATCCTGGGGATCGGTTCGACATCGTGATGACTAATCCGCCGTTTGGAAAGAAGAGCAGCACGACCATAGTAGGCGAAGAGGGCCAGGTCTCCAAGGAGCGGGACATCGTCGAGCGTGACGACTTCTGGGCAACGACCTCCAACAAGCAACTCAACTTCGTCCAGCACGTCAAAACGTTGCTGAAGCAAAATGGCCGCGCCGCAGTCGTGGTGCCTGATAACGTCCTCTTCGAAGGTGGGGCGGGGGAAACCGTCCGGCGCAAGCTCCTGCACGAGTGCGATGTGCACACGCTCCTGCGTTTGCCGACGGGCCTCTTCTATGCGCAGGGCGTAAAAGCCAACGTGCTCTTCTTCGACAAGAAGCCCGCGAGCGAAACCCCCTGGACCAAGAAGCTCTGGATCTACGACCTCCGCACCAACCAACACTTCACGCTCAAGACCGATCCGCTCAAGCGCGAAGACCTCGACGAGTTCGTGAGCTGCTACAACCCGGCGAACCGGCACACCCGCAAAGCCACCTGGTCCGATAAGAAACCCGATGGCTGCTGGCGCGCCTGCAACTACGACGAACTCATCGCCCGCGACAAAGCCAGCCTCGACATCTTCTGGCTCAAAGACGACTCCCTAGAAGACTCCGCCAATCTTCCCAACCCCGACGTCATCGCCCAAGAAATCGTCGATGATTTAGAAGCGGCGCTTGAACAGTTCCGATTGATTGCGAATGACCTTGGCGGGGAACTTTCCGATGTAAAGACCTGAGTATTTCCCAAGAACATGTTTTCTGCGCATTGCTGAAGCTAGGAGGCGATGATGCCTAAAACACAAGAGCCAGCTTGGAAAGATCCGGTATTCCCGGGGCACCTCAGCCTACCCCAATTACTGTGAATGGCTATTCATGTGAGGGCATGGTAGAGTGTCGATGTTTCTAGCGGCGGGCCTCGCGTGAAACATCATATCGAACGGCCCATTTCGGATGTTGTTGTTACCGAGAATCTGATCGGAAGCCTGACCTAAGTCGCCTTGCTCCTTGCGCCTCTGGCCCTCTCCTTCCCCTCGTGAAATAGTTCTCGCGTTCTCCACAATATCAATTTTCAGAAGGAGGACCCCCATGGGTTCAAAGCTTTATGTTGGCGGGTTGCCCTATGCGGCAACTGAATCGGAGTTAACCACCTTGTTCGCAGCACACGGGACTGTCGAGTCCGCGCGTGTGATCACCGACAAGTTTACGGGACAGTCGCGAGGCTTCGGCTTCGTCGAAATGGCCACGCAGGATGAAGGTAAGGCGGCGATTACCGCATTGAATGGCACAGAGATGGGCGGACGTCCGTTGACTGGGAACGAACCAAAGCCACAAGACCCCCGCACCGGTGGTGGTGGCGGCGGACGCTTTGGCGGCGGCAACGATTCCGGCGGTCGCAGCCGGTTCTAAGCACTCCGCTACGCAATGTGCGGGGCGTCTCATCCGAGGCGCCCCGCCTTCACCCCGAGGTCGAGCCGATTCTCAGCTGATCGGCCCATGCCTTGACCTATTCTGTCTCCAACCCCTTCGGCACAACTAATCCCTACGGCCGCAAAGAAATAAAAAATGTACCGGGAGTCTTTTCTCATCGCGTTCTCGACGACCAGTTCACATGAGAACGTAGCGGAATGTCCCCCACGTCTCAAATCGTTCAAAGAGAGAAAAATGGTGTCAGGAATAGTTTTTTTTATCTCTTGTTGCTGTTTTCGGGGGGCGAGACGTTAAAAAACTTCCAGGCTCATTTTCCTGGAACTATGCGAGTTGAGCAACAACTCCTGTACTGGAACAAAGAGCAAAGCGACCAGTCTACTGAGGCTCACCAGACTACAGGCTGATTCACATTCAGCGGGCTCACGTGACCATGACATACAACGTCACCAACACGAAACCGACGAGGGCGGTTAACACGACCCACTTGAGCGATTTCTTGACTTCGGCCTCCATGTCCCGTCTAGACTTATCAAATATATCCACAAGGCACCTCCTAGTCTATGGTGCGGGAGCGGGCTCCCTGCAATTCAGTACACCGCCAGTTCCGTTCTCGATGTCCTACGCCGGCAAACCCCTTGAAGTTACAATACCAGTTCTTCGTTAAATGTACCTCAACCGGACTTTCGCTTTCATCCATCACTGCCATGGCAAGAAAAAGGGGACATTCTACTTTGCCGCCAGCGTCTGATGGTTGCTTGTGCTTCTCTCCATGCGGGGAGTAGGCTGTTACTAGCGAGTGCTGAGAGTTGAGTGCTGAGAGTTGAGTGCTGGGTGCTGAGTAGAGATGCACGGGTCAAGGCTGAGTGCGGGGGCTCGTGATGTGGCTCCTGGTTCTGATATTTCTCCTTGTTGCGCCAGCTTCCGCGGAAGATCTCGGCGAGCTGAGCGCGAATCCGTTCAATCCTGCTTCCACGTCCAATCCCTTCGGAGCCGGAAGCCCCTTCAAGCCGGACGGCCTAAACAACCCCTTCAGTCCCTACGGCAGCCCCTTCAGCAATCAATCGGCAACGAATCCTTATGCCACGGACGCTCCCAGGCTCTACGATCAGCAGGGTCAGTATAGGGGCAAGCTCAGCGCGAACCCCTACGATCCTGATTCAACCAGTAACCCCTACGGTCGCTACGGCTCTCCGTTCTCGCCGGACTCGATCAAGAATCCCTTCGGCGCCGGGAGTCCCTACAGCCCCAGTAGTCCCACGAATCCCTACGGCCGCGGTTTACGAATTGAAGGACGCTAGCGGAGCCGGTGCTACCTGCGCAGCTTCGCGAGAAAGTCGGCTAAGGAGATCATGGTGATGTCTGCATGGTGCTTGAGTGCCAAGAGATGGCGATCTCCCGAGACGACGAACTCGGCTTGTGCGGCGCTCTGGTTCTCGATGCGGTGGGCACGGTGAAAGGCAGCTCATTGATGCGCTGTGTCCTCTTCGCAGTGTTCTTGGTTGCGGCTTGTGCGAGCGTTTCGGCGGACGATTCCTATACGGATGCTGTCTCTGCGGTTCATCGTGATGACTATGACCGCGCGGCTCAACTCTTCCGTCCTTTCGCTGAGCAGGGACATGCCGGGGCACAGAGCTTTCTGGGTGTGTTCTATGCCAACGGGCAGGGCGTGCTGCAGAATTATGAGATCGCCGGGCGGTGGTACCGGCTGGCAGCGGAACAGGGAGACGCTGCTGCACAGTTCCAGCTGGGTATGCTGTATGTCGGCGGGCAGGGCGTGCCGCAGAATTATGATATGGCCGGGCAGTGGTACCGGCGGGCGGCTGACCAGAGAGTGGCTGCGGCACAGTTCCAGTTGGGTGTGCTCTATACCAACGGGCAGGGGGTGTTGCAGAGTTATGAAGAGGCCTGGCGGTGGTACCGGCTGGCAGCGGAACAGGGAGACGCCGCTGCACAGTTTCAGCTGGGTGTGCTCTATGCCAATGGACAAGGCGTGCCGCAGAGCTACGAGGAGGCAATCCAGTGGTACCAGCAGGCGGCTGACCAGGAACATGCGCGGGCGCAGAGCCATTTGGGCTTATTGTATGCCCGCGGGCAGGGCCTGCCGAAGGACTATCGCGTGGCCATACAATGGTACCGACGAGCGGCTGAGCAGGGAGATGCGCTGGCACAGTTTCAGCTGGGTGTGCTGTATGTCAATGGACAAGGCGTGGCGCGGAACTATGAGGAGGCCGTCCTGTGGTACCGGCGGGCGGCGGACCAGGGAGACGCGGTGGCGCAGTTCAATCTGGGTGTGAGGTATGACAACGGGCAGGGGGTGCGGCAGAGCTATGCAGAGGCCGGGCGGTGGTATCGGCGGGCGGCGCAACAGGGACATGCACGGGCGCAGAGCAATCTCGGCGTGTTGTATGCCAACGGGCAGGGGGTGCCGAAGGACATGATTCGCGCATACCTATGGCTCACCGTCGCGATCGCAGGGACGAGAGGCGATGATGTGAAGACTGCGATCATGAATCACACCACGGTGGCTTCAGACATGACCGCCGCGCAGATTGAGCAGGCAGAAGAAATGGCGCGGCGCTGCCAGGAAACCCAGTTCGTGCACTGTGAGTGAAGCAGAATACGCGTCCTTTCCTCAAGTTATTTGTGCCAAGGTTTTGGGTTTTCGGTCACAGCCTGTCTTTGCTTCAATCTGCGCCGGAGTCTGTGTAAGGCTGGCACGGGGTATGCCTGTGCGTGCCGGAGATAATTTAGATGCGCACATGTTGACACGTACGTTGTATATTGTGCGTGATTTGTATACGGTCGCGTCGGCACGGCGGTCCATCCAGATGTGCAAGCGGCGTCAGAAAGAATGGGGCAAGCAGATCGGGCAAGGCAATCTTCAGCAAGGAGGAATCAGCTATGCGCTACATCAGGGTCATAAGTGGAGTCGTTGCCGCGCTCGCCTTCGCTGCGACAGCGAGTGCCGGGCCGATTGAGGACAAGGCGCAAGGGACGGTTGGTGAGGCCGAATCAGGACAAGTTGACGTGGCCATCGATATCAGCGAGAAAGCCTTTCACGTCACAAAAGGGGCGACAGAGCGTGGTTTTACTCTCATAGCAGGGACGCCGACGGTCATTCAACTTCGCAACCGGGATCTCGTGGCGCATGAGTTTATGTCCACACTGTTCCGCGATGTCCCGTTCCGCATTTCGGGCAATGCCACCTTGGTCAAGACAGCACGAGCCACCGGAGTTCGCGTCGATCCAGGGCAAACGGTGACCCTTGAGTTTAACGCCCCCGTGGCGAAGGCGGACCAATATGGCGGCACGGAATCCAGCTATGATGTCTTCTGGTGCAATGTCCATGGGAAGGAGCATGGGCAAAAAATGCGCGGGGAATTGCTGATCATAGAGACCAGAGGTGAGACCGGCGGCTGATACTGTGATGAAGGCTCAGGTCACCTGACGCCGGGTCGTCCGATCGATTCGAGCGACCCGATTTCCTTCACGCTTCCCATTGCCTGGTCGATCCCTCTGGTCAACCTCAGAGGGAAACATCGTGCCCTCTGATCGATCTGGTCTCTGAGAGGGAGGGGCCGGTACAATGCAGTGGCTCAGACACACCAGAGGCGGGCTCTTCACCACGGAGTGTGTTCGTGAAAAACAATGAAGAGGCAAAAAAGTGCTGTCACGATTGTCATTGACAGCATTCGGTATCGCGCTCGCGCTAGGGATTGGCGGAATCAGTTCGGCCGAGGAGTCGCTGTATGACCCCGATGTGGTCCTTGTGATGAAGGACAAATACTTTCACGTGGTCAAAGGGGCACAACCAGGGAACCCTCTGCCGAATCCAGCCTTCTCGTTACCAGTCGGGAGGGACATCGTCATCCAGCTCCGCAATGAGGACAATGTGGCGCATGAGTTTGTCTCGCCGTTGCTCCTAAAGGCGGAAGACCTTCAGCTCTCAGGCCGGGCTACCCTCGTGTATACCATCACCGCCGTCGGGGTTCGGGTTGAGCCGAAAGACAGCGTGACGCTTCGCTTTGACATCCCTGACGCCGGCTTCGATCAGTTTCATTTCTGGTGCAATATCCATGGGAAGTTTGTTGATGACAGCATGCGAGGGGAGATCTTTATCCTGCGCGCGAAACCATCATCCCAGTAACCGGACTTCGAGACGTGTGAGGGCCTATTGGTAGAATCGAGGAAGTCAGGAGACGCGACGGAGATGGGCGGTGATAGATGCCATGACCCCGACGACGATGTACTCTCTCTGAAGCAGGTTCTGCCTCAGAGAGCTGATTAAGAGGTGTGCCATGATCGAGAGAATAGCGGGACGGATCCTTGGCGGCCTCTGCGCCATCATGCTCGCCGGTGTCGCAGTAGATGTCGCGCAGGCCGGAGAGACGGTGGGAGTTCCACCGGAAATGGTCGCCGAGTACATTCATGCGATCATTCAGGCCGATCGGACTATCTATTCCAGCCATGTCGTGGAACGGCTGCAGGATCTCAAGATCACTGTGGCGGCGGAAGAATGGAAAGCGAAGGGGACGGTGCCTCTTCCGGCTCAAATGCTCCAGATGGCTGGTCAAGAGGTTCAGGGGCTTGGACTCGGACTTCGTATCCGGTTGGCCAGCCTGGGGCCAATTTACAAAAAAAACGGGCCTGCTGATCAGTTCGAACGAACGGGCTTGGAAGTGGTGGCAAAGAATCCCCGGAAGCCCTATACGGGAATCATTACCGAAAGTGACAAACATTTTTTCAAGGCGATATTTGCGGACCGGGCCGTCTCCATGGCCTGTGTCGCGTGCCATAACAGCCATGAGCTGAGCACAAAGCGGGACTACAAGCTCTACGATGTGATGGGAGGGATTATCATTTCGTTTCCCGTCCAATAAGGCCCTATCGCCCCTGCGATCCGCAGGGGCCTGGATAAAAAGACTCTGGAACCATGTTCATCGTAGGAGCCTGCCTCCCCATGTCCCTATCAGGTTGACTCCGAACGACCCCATAGGTGGGCTCGGAAGAGAGTAAGGTGCCAGCAACCTTTTCCGACCCGTTTGCACTCATCTTGAGTGCAGGGAGTAGTTGCGCCCACTATTGTTCCGCTTGTCGGAGACTCACCGTGTGGGTTGCCTTCCTCCTCCTTCTCCTGCCGCTGTTCTGTACCCAGCTTCGACGAGAAGTACGAGAGTCAACCTGAAGGGAACAGATCTCGAATGAAGACAACAATCTCAACGCACAATCTCTCACCTTTTGTCTCTATCATCCTCTGCACGTACAATCGCGCGCACCTTGTGAAGCGCGCCATTGCTTCAGTGCTGACACAATCCTACCGCAACTGGGAGCTCATCATCATTGACGACGGTAGTGCGGACGACACCTGGCAGGTCGTGATGCCGGTTGTGAAATCCGATCCGCGCATCACGTATTGCTACCACGTGAATACAGGTCTTGCACGATCGCGCAATATTGGCATCACACTCGCCTCAGGGGAGTACACGACTTTTTTAGATTCAGATGATGAGTATCGGGACAATCATCTGTCGGTCCGAATCGAGGCGATGGAGAAAAAACCTTCGCTGGTGTTGATCTACGGAGGAATTGAGTATGTTGGCCCTCTCGAAAAGCAGTACGCGCCGGATGCACAGCGTCCTGGCAAGAAGATCCACCTTAGCAAGTGTTATGCAAGCGGGACATTCTTTGCCCGAACGTCCGCGTTCAAGAAATTGAACGGGTTCCGCAATCTCCCCTTTGCGGAAGATTTTGACTTCATTCGGCGAATGCAGAAGAAGGGGTTGAAGATCGCGAAGATGAAAGAGCCGACGTACCGCTACCGCGTCGATTCGGACAACCGGCTGTGTGATTTATATGAACAGGGGGGTGAACAAGCGATTTTGGAATTTCGAACGTAACGAGCAGGGCAACACTACGAGTTTTTCGGCGACTCTTGATTTATCGGTCCCGCGTGATCTTGTCTTTGGAGGTGTCTCATGCGCGCTATTCAGCGTTTCGGCAAACAACTCCAGCGACTGCGAACCCGCCGTGGTCTGACGCCGGACCAGCTCGCGGTGAAAGCGGGGCTAGTTCCCTTCTATGTGACCAAGCTGGAGCAGGGGGAGCACGACCCGACGCTTAGTACGCTGGTGCGATTGGCGAAAGCGCTGAGGGTGTCGGTGGCGGAGTTGCTAGGGGAAAGCGTGAGTGCGAGCCAGTGGTGGCAGGTGGGGGAGGCTCGCTTTGCGACGCGAGAGGATGCCGAGGATCACGCGCGCACCACAGGCGAGATGTTTGTCGCACGGTATCAGAACAAACCCGCAGGCCCGGTACGCCGGCTACTCCCGGTTCGCGAGACGAAATAATCACTGCGCATGTAGGAGTGGCCCGATTCATCTTCCACTACGCGCATCCAACGAGGGCTTTCTCAAGCCGCGCGTTGCGCGAGCAAAGAAGATCATCAGGCTCCATCCCTTCCTCTGCGAGCAAGGAGGGCACCTGGCCGCTCCCTCCTCATCCTTTTCACATTCGAGTGGGGCAATACATCTTCACGGTTTTCTTATTCATCACGGGATGAGCCATGTTGTGTCTTGACCAGCTTGGAGATGACCCGTGTGATATGCTCGGCCAACTTCAGCTCGTGAGTGTCGAAGTCCACCCCAAAGCTAGCCCTCTTGACCCATTTCACGGTGGCGCGTTCGATCAGCAACAGCTCAGCTTCTCCCGGCACAAAAATATGCAGGGCGAGCACCATCCCGATGGAGACCGGCCTATTCCCGGTAATGTAGGCCCCGCTCAGTGAAAGATCTTTGATGATTCCTTCACCAGCAACTGCGTCCCCAAAGAAGCGCATCGTCGCAAATGTCTTGAGCCGTTGAGCCTTCCGCAAGATGAACCCAGCCATGCTGTCTCCTTATCGCTATCGATGACGCTTGCGTTCCAAGAACTTCTCTGATGGTCGCGATCGATTCGTCCGCCTGCAGCGCATGCGTATGGGGCTATCCGTTGCGACCTCTTGACTGCCCCAATTGTACTACCACACTTAAAGTTTGGACAGAAAATTGCCAGTCATCCTTGCCCCTGCTCGCGACAAAGCCTCCCATGCCTGGTCCCACTCCGCGCGACTTTCTCCCCCGTCCACCCACTGGCAGATATTTTTCATCTGCCCTACCTTCCGATTGCTTCGCAATCGATAGCCCGAGACGTGCCATTAGCCTGAGTGAGGTCTTACGTGTTTCTTAAAAGGAATGGCCAGGATGCTCCGCTAGCGTCTGAAGCTACTTGTGCCGTTCTCCTTGCTGGGAGTAGGCTACATTCAATGGAATTCCTCTTGATCATTCTCACGGTTATCGCTGCTGGTGCGGCCTTAGTCTATTTCCTGAGTTCACCAAGGGGCATGCAACTCGTTCGCAACAAGACGGTGTCAACCATACTCAACGATGTTCACGCCATGCAACGCTCCGCGCCTGAGACCGCGCTCCATGATATTTACTATGCGCTCGCGGAGGAGAGAACCAACAAGAGTAAGTGGCTCATCGAGTTCGAATATTTGCACATGTTACGGGATGCCGGCTGTTTCGATCCGAGAACGGCGCCACAACCCGAACGTTTTGCTGAGCTCATGGCAAGCGTGGAGGAGAAGATCAGGCTCCAGGCCAGTGGTGTGACAAAATGAATCGACAAATTGAGGGCGCGCGTTCCTGGAGTACAGGACCAACGTGGGTGTCCGTCCCATCCCTTCATCCTGCTTGCGCTGTTCTCAGGCGCAGAGTAGGCTGGACTCACTGATTGTTCCGCTTCCAATGCTCCTGGAATAAACCGTCTTTTGAGGAATGTATGGACCTCCGCCGCCAACAGCGTTTTCCCGTGCACTTTCAGAGCGTGCTCTCTGGTCAAGCGCACTCTGAACCGGTCGGTACGATCACGAATCTGTCGAAGAGTGGCTGCCGCGTGAAGACCGACGCCAAGGTCTACTCAGGCATGCAGGTATCTCTGCGTTTCGACGTGCCCGGTGAAACGTCACCTCTTTGCATTGAGCGGGCGGCGGTGCGTTGGAACCGGGGGGGCGAGCTAGGCATGGGGTTCATTACTGTAGGTTCCCCTCACCAGGAACGATTGGACCAACTGCTCACACGAATGAAACAAGAGCTCCAGGGTTGATACCGGTCAGAGCGGAATCCGGTGTCGACCGACCCTCCACTGCGCACGTCGAACGAGGCCCTTCTGAGGGCGCGCGTTCCGGGAGCACCACTTAGAACGCTCCCTCCAAGCTCGCTCGTTTCTCTCCTCGGGAATGGGGGACTGCTTGATCTCCCACTGCGCGCGTTCAACGAGGGCCTTCTGAGGCCGCGCGTTGCGCGAGCACAGGAAATCAACAGTCCGCCATTCCTCTCATTGCTTCCACTTGATGCTGCAGCCGACACTGGCCTTCTGGTTACTGTCGACGGGCTTCCCGGCAAGCACTGCGTCGTCGCGGTACGCAAATCGCGGCCCGTGACTGGCTTGTTGCTGCCGGGACGGCTGTCGTCGAGTTGTCCACGATAAACCAGCTGTCGCTCCCGATTGAAGAGATAGAAATCTGGGGTGCAGGTTGCCTGATACGCCTTTGCGACGTCCTGGTTCTCGTCAAAACAGAAGGGAAAGGTGAAGCCTAAGCGCTCGACCATCTCCTTCAGCCGCGGCGGCGCATCATCAGGATATTGTGCGGGATCGTTGCTGCTGATGCCGATGATGCCGAGCCCTGTGTCGATGTAGTCCCGCCCTATCTTCGCGATCCCTTGCTCGACGTGCACTACATAGGGGCAGTGACGGCATATGAACATGACCAGCAAGGCAGTCTTGACGGTGAACGAGTCGAGGGAGTAAATCTGCCCGCTTACCACATCGCACAAGGCAAACGGAGGGGCGGGTGTTCCGAGGGGTAGCATAACGGACGCGATGGCCATGGTACCTCCTTTTCAAGATTTTCTCGCGATGATCTGGAAGATGCCGCATCGCGATCGCGTGGTCAAGAGGTGTGGCGGGGTCAGTTCCATGTTCGACCTCCCAACATGAAGTCTCTTTCCCACTATGGTAGGCTCGTGCTCATGGCGTCACATCAAGAGAGGGCGGCGCTGTGAAACAGGGCTATCGGTTGATCATTGTCGACAAGGCCGGTGTACTGGTCTCTGAATTCCAACTGACGGAAAACGCTCTGGCTCAGCCGGAGGCATTTGTTGCGGCGCTCAAACAGTCGATCGAGGACATTGAAGAGGAGGAGCCGTGAGTGTTCTCCGTTTGTTCCATCTGTGTGCGATATCTCATACGCCTGTGTGAAATGGAATCATGCTTATGCAATACGTCCATCTTGGTCGGTCGGGAGTAAAAGTCAGCCGGCTCTGCCTTGGCACGATGAACTTCGGACCGGAGACGAACGAGGCGGATAGTTTTGCCATCATGGATCGGGCGCTGGACCTGGGGATCAATTTTTTCGACACGGCGGACGTCTATGGCTGGAAGATGGGGGAGGGATGGACGGAGCAAATTGTGGGGCATTGGTTCGCCCAGGGCGGGGGACGGCGTGAGAAAGTCGTGCTGGCAACGAAGGTGTTCGGCCGGATGGGCGCATGGCCGAATCAATCTCGCTTATCGGCCTTGCACATCAAACGGGCTTGCGAGGCGAGCCTGCGGCGCCTTCAGACTGACTGCATCGACGTGTATCAGATGCATCACGTCGACCGGGAGGCGCCGTGGGAGGAAATCTGGCAGGCGATGGAACAGTTGGTCCGGGAAGGCAAGATTCTCTACGTCGGCAGCAGTAACTTTGCCGGCTGGCACGTGGCCCAGGCCCAAGAATTGGCGCGCAGCCGCCACTTCCTCGGCCTCGTGTCGGAGCAAAGCCTCTATAATTTGAACGAGCGGACGATCGAATTAGAAGTGATTCCGGCCTGCGAGGCCTATGGTATCGGCCTAATCCCCTGGAGTCCGCTTGCACGCGGACTATTGGCCGGAGCTTTGAAACCGGCGACGATCGGTCGGCGTGCAAACGAAGACCTGAAGAAAGATATCGAGATCTATCGGCCCAAGCTGGAAGCCTATGAGGCACTCTGCACACAACTCGGCGAGCGCCCGGCCGATGTGGCGCTCGCCTGGCTGTTGCACCAAAAGGCCGTGACAGCGCCGATTATCGGACCGCGCACAATTGAGCAATTGAACGGCACGATGTCGGTTCTGAGTCTTACATTGGGTCAGGAAACACTGAAACGGCTTGATGCGATATTTCCTGGCCCAGGTGGGTCAGCACCAGAAGCCTATGCCTGGTGATCGTCACTCAACCTGTCATGAGCTATGCGCGTTGCGTTAGGCGGGTTGCTGGGTCTTGATCCTTTGCCCCCGTACAAGAATGCAAAGGGATCACACTGCGAGGCATGGAGGACAAATGAAAGGAGCTAACGGGGAGGGCTTAGTGGGTCTTCCAAGACCGCACGTTGCACGAGCACAGGACTCATCCAACAGGCTCCGTCCTACTCTCTAGTCAGGGAGCTAGGAAGTAGCACGGCGGGTATTCATCTCCTTGCGGACTAGCTCCTCAGCTTGTAACCAGTCTTCCACGTCGCGTGTCCCCTGTCGCCCCCGCTGCTCATAGAGTTCGTAGGCTTTCTTCGCAATCAACTCCCTCACCTCGTCCGAATACTTCTGCATGGACTCAGGCTCAGGCGACAGGTCCCGCTCCACCACATGCTGAGCGTCAGGATGTTTGGGCTTCATGGATCTCCCTCCTTCAACGACGGAGTTTCTGCTCCTACTATACCAGCCGCCCTATCAAGTTGCGTAGAATTATTTGTTGATCCTTGCATCCTCGATCTTGGCCCTCTTAGAATACGCCACCTTGTGAGGCCTCTATGCCTTTCACGATTCGTCCTAATCGTCGCGTCTCTGTGCAATGCTTTGCGGCTTCGAACTCTGGTCGATTCCGCAAGCCGCCTCAGGCTTGCTTTTTAAGTTACTGGGTACTGATCACGCTTCTGGTGCTGAGCAGCGGACCAGTCTATGCGGAATGGGTGTTGACGAGTGGCGACGACGAAGCGGGATTAAAGGTCTACGTCGACCCAGACTCCATTCGCCGCAAGGGAAATTTGGCAAAGATGTGGCAATTGTATGACTACAAAACCGTACAAACCGTGGCGGGCGATTCATTGTTGTCTATCAAGCGGTACAACGAATTCGATTGTACGGAAGAACGCACACGTATGCTTGCCTATACATGGTTCTCGGGCAACATGGCCACTGGCAAGGTGGTGTACAGTACCCCGGACGAACAACAGTGGGAACCGGTTGTCCCGCGTACGATCAATCGAACTCTGTGGAAAGTGGCCTGCGATAAGAAGTGATCCTGCCCTTCACGCTTGCATGAGATCGGTCAGCGAGCGTGACGCGAGATGCGCGAGCCAGGCGGGACGAGCGAGATGGGTTAATTTGGTTTATCTAGTCCATCTGGTCTATCTGGTTTGTTCTGTTGCTTGACCCAGAGAAACCAAACAAACCAAACAAACGAGATAAACCAAATAACGATCTTCATGAATGCCGCCCGTTCTCACTCCCTCTCTGGTCTCTATATCATTCTCGATCCGTCGGTCTGTCCTGAGCGTTCCTTGGTCGAGGTGATGACGGCGGCGGCTGAGGCAGGCGCCTCCCTCTTTCAATATCGCAACAAGACCGCATCGATGAAGGAAGCCTATGTGGAAGCCTTGGCGCTCCGGCAAGCTGCTGCGAAGGCAGGCGTTCTCTTCATCGTCAACGATCGTTGTGATTTGGCTCTGGCCGTGGATGCCGATGGCGTGCATCTGGGGCAAGGAGATTTGCCGCTCGACTTGGCGCGGAAGGTGATGGGCACAGACAAGCTAATCGGGATCTCCACGCACAATCCTGATCAGGTGCGGGAGGCCACCGCTGGGAAACCGGACTATCTTGGTTTTGGTCCTATCTTCACGCCAGGTTCCAAACAGGACCACGACCCGGTGGTTGGGCTAGAGGGGTTACGTGCGATGCGCTCGCTTACATCACTACCTGTCTTTGCGATCGGCGGTATTCAGATCGGCCAGGTGGGGGAGGTGGTGCGAGCTGGCGCAAATGGCGTCGCGGTCATCTCAGCAATCCTCAAGGCCCCGAATATCAGCCACGCTGTGAAGATGTTCCTCGCCCAGATGTGAGCCTGCCTGATTCATGAAGCTTCTGCTGCAAGCGCCGATGTTTGGGCTAGAGGCGCGGGGCCAGAGGCTAGGGGTGAAGACTTCCAGTCGGAAACACGGCTCTTTCCTCTAGCCCCTAGCCTCGCGCCCCTCGCCTGGCCTGGTGGCACGCTTTAGCGACGAACCTTCATGAATCATGCGGGCTAGAACCAGCCTCGCCAGCTTTGTGATCGGAGCGGTCCCTGCGAGGCGGACCAGCCCATCGTTCCAATTGCGATTCACGTGCTGGCTGTAAGGGAGGGGCCCCACCACTGGAACCCCAGCAAGTAGTCGAAGGAGACTCGCGGTCGACTGTTCTTGCAAGCGAGCGGTCTTCGTATGCACCGGCCGACGCTGATTCAAGACCAACGCCACGATCGGGATCTTTCGCTGGCGGAGCGCGTGAAGCGTCAACAAGGCGTGATTGATTCCCCCCAATCCAGATTGTCCAACCACAATGGTAGACAACTTCATTCGATGGATGAGGTCTAGCATGTTAAGTGACTGTGTGATAGGTACGTACAATCCGCCAACCCCCTCTACCGCCACAAGCGTATGTTTCTGATGCAGGGCATGGAAGGCCCGCATGATGGTCGCCACCCGTACGGTCGTCCCTTTCGCTCGTGCGGCAGAGAACGGCGCCACTGGAAGTCGGAAGACATAGGGACTGACTTCTGCCATCGGATCACAGCTTCCAGCCGCACTTCGCAATCTCGCTCCATCAGACTGAGCCTTGGCCGATCGCGAAACCCCTGTTTCAATCGGCTTCATGACGCCCACATCGATTCCCTGTCGAGTCAGACAGACCGCGAGCGCAGAGGTGACGAGTGTTTTCCCGACGCCCGTATCGGTCGCTGTGACGAATATCCCTCGCGGCCTGGAATTGCTAGCTTGTTGTTTGGTTTGTTGCATAGCGTGGGATTTAGCAGGTCACGAAAAAACTCCGTTGGCCACTCTCGCAGGATGCTCAAAAAGTCCAGACTTCTCACCCGCCAACCCTAGCCCGCCGAGACGTGCCTTGTCCTGAGCGAAGGTCTTCCAACTCCTTATACCTCTCTTAAGGGGAGTGGCCGAGGCTGCCCTTTACTGCGCGCATCGAGCGACCACTGTTTTATCGTGGGGGCTCTGCGAGCAAGAAGGGCACCTGGCCATTCCCCGCCTCCTTTTTCAGCATCCTGCTAAAGGGTTCGGCTATCACAGTTCCACACCTGCCCCGACACATCATTAAGTTGTGTCAGATGCATGACCGTCTTGGCCACTTCTTCACGTAACGGTGGCCGGCCTAACGCATGGCCGTTCCAGCTATCGTCTGTCGGCATGGCCCCTTCGGACAGCTCCGTCTTCTGCCAGCCAGGCAAGAGGAGATTTACACGGACATTGCCCCCTCCCCACTCTTGGGCTGCGGTGTGTACCAGACCGATGAGACCGGCTTTTGATGCCGCGTAGGCAGACTGTCCAATCGAACCATGGAATCCGGCGTGCGATCCAATCACGACGATCGATCCACCGCCGCGAGCGAGGAGGGGAGGGGCCATGGCGCGAAGGCAGTAAAATGTTCCCGTCAGATTCGTGGCGATCACCTCGGCCCAATCTTCTTCACGTTGTCGAAGCAGGAGATGGTTCCCTCCAATTCCGGCATTGCAGACAAACACCGACGGTGCAGGCACAAGGCGGCAGGAGGCTTCCACCATCTGTTCTACCGCATGGCATTCGCGAATATCGGCTTCGTAGAGCGCTCCAGTTCCTCCGACAGCGACCACCTGTGTGAGTGTTCCCTCAGCTGCTGCTTTGTTTCGATGATAGTGGACCCCGACAGACCAGCCGGCCGCCGCAAAAGCCAGGCTAATCGCTCGACCAATCCCTCCGGACGCGCCGGTCACAAGCACCGCACGAGTCTGGTTCATCTGGTCTATCTGGTTTGTTTGGTTCATCTGGTTCATTTGGTCTATCTGGTTTGTTTGGTTTATCTGATTCATCTAGATAGTTTCGTTCAACCAGACAAACCAAACAAACCAGAAAAACCAAATAACGATTCGATTATGGGTGGGATATCGCACGAAGGCAAGCCTGTGGAGGCGACTCCTTCTCTTGCCGCCTCCAGGATTGCTATGGTACGGTCCTCACGTGTAACCATTGGAGGGCTCGCGCATGCCGCTGAAGAAACCGGGATACCGATGGGCTGTTCTCGTGGGCACAGCTCTCTTGCTTAGCTGTGCTCCCTTGTCAGTATCTCTTGCAACAGAAGGCGCCGGCGTCATTGCCCAATCCGACGACTATTTCCCCGATCAAATTGGAAACGAATGGCGCTATCGTGGCCAGATTACCGAAGGGCCGCTGCAAACGATTGAGCATAAATTTTTCTCCAACGTGTCCTCGGTCACCGGCACGAGAACTCTCAAGGGCATGACTGTCACCGTGTTCCACGATACCAATCCAGGCAACCATGGCCCATCGGATAGTTTCTACCGCCGCGATAGTGTCGGCATCGTCTATTATGGCTCGGAACCTGGCACGCCTTTTGAGAAACAGCTTGTCCCCTATCAGATCGTGCGCTTTCCGCTGAAGATCTCGTCGTCCTTCCCGCAATTCAACCGCAAAGAGTTGGACTTCGGCACCGATCTGGATCGGGACGGCACCAACGAAAAGGCCGAAGCGCAGGGCGACGCGACGGTGCTAGGGCTGGAATCGGTCACCGTGCCGGCCGGCACGTTCAAGGATGCCGTGAAGGTAGAAGCGCGCATGCAGATGCAGATTCATCTCTCCGGCGCAAAGAAGACAGCCATCGGGACCGATGTGATGACGGCGTGGTTCGCCAAGGGCGTGGGCTTGGTCAAGTATGTCGAGCGGCAGGAACTCTCGCAGTTGGAAGACCGGGGTGTGGTGACGGACATCACGGAGGAATTGGAATCGTATGAAATCAAGCCGTCGAAGGCTTCACTCGGGCGGCGCGAATCCTCGACGGAGGGTCTGCTCGCTGACGACGCGGGTGACCACGAATTGCGTCAGGTACTCTTCACCTCCGGCCTTCGCTCCGACTCCGGAGAGTCGATGGCCCCCAAACGGTTGCCGGCCGACTAATGCGCCGGTGATCGGACGATTCAGATAGAGATTCCCGACATCGAATTGCTGCCGTGCCTGTTCCAGATTGGCCGGGCTTCGTGAATAGACTCCACCGGTGAGGGCATAGGCTGTCGAATTCGCCAGGGTCAGCGCCTCCTCAAAGGAAGCGGCTTTCATGACTGAAAGGATCGGCCCAAAGATTTCCTCCTGGGCTATTCGATGTGCCGGCGCCACATCCGCGAACACCGTCGGCCCGATATACCAGCCGGATTCCGTCACAGCTCCTTCTATCAGCAGACGGGCTTCCTTTTTCCCAATCTCGATATAGTCCTGAATCTTCGATTGCGCTCGACGATCGATCACCGGTCCGACCTGAGTACCCGGCTCTTCAGGATTTCCGACCCTCAGACTCAGCACCGCCTCTTTGAGACGATCCAAAAAATTATCGTAGATCGCAGTGTGCACGATCGCCCGCGAGCAAGCGGAACATTTCTGTCCCGCATAACCGGTGAACGATGAGACCACTCCTGCGATTGCGTCATCGAGATCCGCCGTCTCATCCACAATGATCGCGTTTTTCCCTCCCATCTCAGCCAGCACCCGCTTGACCATGTGCTGCCCCGGCATAACAGTACCGGCGTCTTTCAGAATGCCGAGCCCCACATCCTTCGAACCGGTAAAGGCAATCGTGGCTATATCGAGATGGCGCAGCAGCGCGCGTCCGATATCCGGTCCGCCTTGCAAACACATGAGGACGCCCTCAGGCACACCGGCTTCCCATAAGATTTCCGTGAGCCAATGCCCGATCATTGGCGCGCGCTCAGAGGGTTTGAAGATCACGGGATTCCCGGTCACAAGCGCCGCCGACACCATGCCAGTGGGAATTGCCAACGGAAAATTCCACGGAGCGATGACTGCCGTCACCCCGCGAGGGCTATAGAGACGCTGGTTCAGTTCACCAGGCTCTTGCCCCAACCGTCTTGGGGAAGCGAGCCTGCGCCAGTCCGTGGCATAAAATTCTAGAAAGTCGATTGCTTCCGCGACATCCGCATCCGCCTCCCGCCACGGCTTCCCACATTCCAATATTTCCCATGCTGCCAATTCATCGCGCCGCGTCCGCATGAGCGAAGCAGCGGCACGCATGATGTCCACTCGTCGCTCCGTTGTGGCGTCACGCCAGGATTCTCTTGCTTGAACCGCTCGGCGGATTGCCTGTTCGACATCCACCACACTCGCACTAGACAACCGGCCCACGACTTCATCTGGACGTCCCGGGTTGCGAGACTCGATGAGAGGCCCCGTCAGGTTCAGCCCCCGGGAGGACGAAGCCCACTGTCGGCCTAGTTGCGACCGCACGGTCGCCAGGGCTTGATGCATCGCCGCGCGGCTATCGGCTTGCGCAAAATCATGCTGTGGTTCATTTTGAAATTCCTTCATTCCAGCGTAATGAGGCACGAGGGGCTGCTTCTGACTCGATTCCTCACGGACGGGTGGAGCCAGCAACGTGCTCAACGATTGAGATTCCACATACTCCTTGCGGAGAAATGATTCGTTCGAGGTGTTTTCCAGCAACCGCCGCACGAGATAGGCCATGCCTGGAAGCAGCTCGCCCACCGGGGTATAGAGCCGCAGTCTCCGCCCATACTGCATGACGGCATGCTGAAAGGGCTCGGCCATGCCGAAGATCATTTGATATTCCCACGTTTCTGGAAGGAGCTTGAGCGATTCCGCCACCGCCTCGATATAAGCCAGTGTGCGGAGATTGTGCGTTCCAAAAGCCGGTCGAATGAGCGATGATTGGGATAGCATAAGATATGTGAGCGACTCATAGTTGGCATCCGTCTCTACTTTATGTTCAAAGAGAGGAGCCGCCCAGCCTCGTTGCCGATAGCGGATCGTATCCGAATCCCAGTAAGCGCCTTTCACCAGTCGAATGGTAATGGGCGTCCCACGCCGGCGAACCCAGACCAGGAGTTTTTCGATATCGCGTACCGTGTCCCGATGGTAGGCTTGTAGTGCGAGGCCCGCATAGGGATAGTCCTTGTAGGAAGGCTCCGTGAAGAGCCTGGTAAAAATCTCCACCAGCAAGGTTTTCGTATCGGCTTGTTCCATATCGAAGATCAATGAAGCGGGGAGGCGCATTGCCAGATCGAGGATAGGTCGAAGCCGCACTGCCACCGAACGGTAGCTGCCTTCTGGGTCGATCGGGTCGAGATGCGGAGAGAGGGCGGAGACTTTGATCGAGAGCTGGACTCGCGGCACCGGTCCGAGATGGTCCCGCTCCAGTAAGGGAAGGGACGGCCACAAGGCCGCCTCACGCGCGAGCAGGATCAGGGCTTCCATGCAGCGGTCGCGGTACCGATCGGCTTCACGATCGCTGATGGTGGCCTCGCCCAGTAAATCAACCGACCAGGCTCGTCCATGGTGCCAAAGATCGGTCAACCGCGGCGCCGCTTCCTCGACAGTCGCTCCGGCAATGAAGGTGCGCGCCATGTGTTCGACTTGGCTTCTGATCGCTTTTCCGCTGAGCCGAGCCCCCAGGCTGGTGGCTGAAAGGGCTTTGATGCCCCATTGGCCGCCGAAGAGCGGTGGAGCTCCATCGCCCAAGTACTCGCGAGCCAGCGTGACCACCTGTTCGTCGTCTATGATCGAAGGCAGGACATCGATGAATCGAAACAGCTGTGCCTTGAAGAGGCTGTCTTGCATGGCCAGGTTGAGCGCAGTGCGCGACCACCAGCGGCCCTCAAAGAGCGTCGGAGTTCGGCCGGCAGAGAGCCGGGCGAGCTGTTCCCCGATACGGTACACGATAGGTTCGAGGGATACAGAAACATCCGGCATCTACACCTCACTGCGGGGGAGAGGAAGAAACACCGTCAGTATACACTGTGAGCATTCACTTGAAACATTCTCAAGATTTCGGTATGCTGCATTACGCCTAGTATAGCCTTCCCATAGCTCGGCCTAATTGACGTGAAAGATGTGTGTACTTTAAGGAGAGGTCATGCTCGCGACAACAACTGAAGCCCCACCAACGAGGGCTGAGTTTTCTCTGGGAAATTTTGCACTCTTCTGCGCCATCGTAGCCGCAACGACTATTGGTCTCCCACTCTACGGCTATTACTATGGATTCAGCAGCTTTGATTGGATGCTGTTCTTTGTCATGTACATCGTCACAGGTATGGGTATCACCGTCGGTTATCACCGATTGGTGTCGCACCAGAGTTTCGAATGCCCGAACTGGGTCAAGGCCTGTATTCTCGTCGCCGGAGGTTGGGCGCTACAAAATTCTGCCCTCAAGTGGGGCAGTGACCATATTCGCCATCATGCCAAGACGGATGAAGAAGAAGATCCCTACAACGCGAGCAAAGGATTCTGGCACAGCCACTGTGGCTGGCTCTTTTACAACAGCATCCATCGCAAGGACAAATACGAGGTCCGTCTGCGCCGTGACCCTGTCGTGGTGTGGCAAGATCGCTACTACTGGCCGATCGTGGTCACGGGACTACTCCTCCCGTTTGTCCTTGGTCTGTGGCACGGTGGCTGGCAGGGGGGCATCAGCGCCTTACTCTTAGGTGGTCTCTTCCGGTTGTTCATGGTACTGAACTCCACCTTCACGATCAATTCACTCTGTCATATGGTGGGGGCACAGCCCTACAGCAAAAAAGACAGCAGCCGCGATAGTTGGCTGGTCTCCTTCGTCAGTTTTGGCGAGGGGTATCATAATTTTCATCATGCGTACGCGCGCGATTATCGCAACGGACCGCAGTGGTACAATTTCGACCCCTCGAAGTGGATCATTTACACTCTCTCGCTGATCGGCCTCGCGAGCAATCTTCGCCGCAACGACCCCACCGTCGGGTAATGATTCGCAGTAATTCAGGTAAATAGGCTGAAGGCTCTTAGGGGTTGGGCTTCCTTCCTACCAAGAATCCATCTCAGCAGGTATTCAAGGTCCTAGAAACCGAAAAGATGTTGAATGGCTTGATCCGTATCTTGCGCGATCATGAATCGCCTTCAGCCTATCTACCTGAACTACTATTCCCCTACCGCGCATTAGCCCCATTTTCTTTCACCCAGTCATTCGCTTATGATGGAGTCACTGGCTTGAGAGTCAGTCCAATTCGATTATGCATGTAGAGAGGAGCACGTTATGGCAGATCAACATCCCGCTGGACCCCAGGCTGGTCACGGGAAAGACAATCTTATTCCCGGCGTCAAATATGTCATCGCCGTCAGCAGCGGCAAAGGCGGGGGCGGCAAATCCACGGTCTCCGTCAATCTTGCCGTGGCCCTTGCCTTAACCGGCGCCAAGGTTGGCCTGCTCGATGCGGATATCTATGGTCCGAACATTCCCATGATGATGGGCGTGAGCAAACCACCGGAACAGCAAGACGGCAAGATCGTTCCAGCTGAAAGCCACGGCGTCAAACTCATTTCCATGGGATTTTTTGTTCCGGAAGACACCGCCGTGGTCTGGCGAGGTCCGATGGTCCATACTGCGATTCAACAGCTTTTCCGTGACGTGCTGTGGGGTGAACTGGATTACCTGCTCATCGATCTACCACCCGGCACCGGAGATGCGCAGCTTACGCTTACCCAGTTGGTCCCACTGACTGGCGCCGTCACCGTTACGACACCACAAGAAGTCGCCCTGCACGATGTCCGCAAAGGCATGATGATGTTCCAAAAGGTGAATGTGCCGCTCCTTGGCATTGTGGAGAACATGAGTTACTTCCTCTGCGGCCACTGCGGCGAGCGGACCGAAATATTTTCGCACGGGGGAGGGGAGCGGGCTGCCGCCACACTCGGGATCCCATTCCTCGGCCGCGTGCCCATCGACCCGGCAATTCGCGACGGTGGCGACTCGGGCAATCCGATCGTCGTAGCCGATCCGGCGTCCCCACAATCGGCAGCGTTCCGAGAGATCGCACAGAAAATTATCGCGGGAGTCACCGGTGCCACAAAGGGAGTTCCGCCCATCGAAAGCCTGCTGAGCAAAATCAAGAATCCGTTTGCGAAAGCATAACCGACGGATGAAAGGACGGGATTGGCGATGGGAGCATTCGTGCGGGGACAGGCACAACCGACGTGAAACCGGGCCACGGGATCGTCGCAGAAGTGAACGGAAAAACCTTCGCAGTCTTCAATGTGGATGGCTTCTTCCACGCAATCGGCAACACCTGTATTCATCGGGGCGGCCCGCTCGGCGAAGGGGAACTCGAAGGGTCCGTCGTGACCTGTCCCTGGCATGGCTGGCAATACGATGTCACCACGGGCGCCTGCGTGGCGAATCCTGCGGCGAAAGTGGAGCGGTATGAAGTGAAGGTCGACGGCACGGACGTGAAGGGCTCGTCTGATCTCTGATGGTCGGGGTTGAGTCCGGTTTCTAGGCTCTTTATGATGCCAGGTATGGACCGGATCGACGTACTGTTCCTCTATCGTCAAATGCTGCTGATCCGCCGGTTCGAAGAAAAATCGGCGGAGATGTACGCCCTCGCAAAAATTGCTGGATTCCTGCATCTCTATATCGGCGAAGAGGCCATTGCGGTCGGGGCCATCGCCGCGCTTCGACCGGATGACTACGCAATCAGCGCGTACCGCGACCACGGACATTGTCTTGCCCGAGGCTCTGACCCCAGCCACGTGATGGCCGAGATGTTCGGCAAAACGACGGGCCTTTGCCACGGCAAAGGCGGCTCCATGCACCTGGTGGATGCCCCGCGCAGATTCATGGGCGGCTACGCCATTGTCGGAGGCCATATTCCCCTTGCCACAGGCCTCGCGTTCGCGACCAAGTATCAAGCACTCGACCTCGTGACCGTCTGCTTCTTCGGTGAAGGGGCGATCCCGAGTGGCCAGGCACACGAAGCGCTTAATTTGGCGGCCTTGTGGAAACTTCCTGTGATCTTCGTCTGTGAGAACAACCGCTACGGTATGGGAACGCCGGCTGAACGGGCCATTGCACTCTATGCGGACGTGGCAGAGACGGCCCGCTCCTATGGCATCATGGCTGAGCGCGTGGATGGCATGGATGTCCTGGCTGTGCGTGATCTGATGCGCAAGGTCGTCGCGCAGGTGCGCGCGGGGCATGGGCCGTTTTTCATCGAAGCGATGACCTACCGGTTCATGGGTCACTCAATGTCCGATCCGGCACACGGACATTATCGAACCAAAGAAGAAGTGGAGGAGCACCGCAAACGCGACCCTCTCCTATTGCTGAAGCAAACGATTCTGAGTAACAATCTAGGTACCGAGGCCGATTTCATACAGCTTGAGCGGGAAGTCGGCGAGGTTGTGACGGCCGCCGTCAAGTTTGCGGACGAGAGCCCATTCCCTGCCCCATCGGACTTGCACACGCACGTGATGCGGGGGGACTAAGATAATCTATGGTGATCTCTTATCGGGAAGCTCTGAACCAGGCCATGCGGGAGGAGATGCGTCGAGACTCGCGCGTTTTTTTGATTGGCGAGGAAGTGGGCTACTATCAGGGCGCCTTCAAGGTCAGCAAGGGTTTCGTGGAAGAATTCGGCCCGCAACGGGTGGTGGATACCCCAATCACGGAGGCCGGCTTCACGGGTCTGGCAATCGGCGCCGCTATGGCGGGGCTGCATCCCATCGTCGAGCTCATGACCATGAATTTCGGCATCGTGGCTTTGGATCAGATCGTCAACAACGCCGCAAAAATTCGTTACATGTCTGGGGGCCAGCTGTCGGTGCCGCTGGTGATTCGCGGACCGGGCAGTGCAGCGCACCAGTTAGGCGCGCAGCATTCGCAAAGTCTGGAGGCCTGGTTCTGTCATGTGCCGGGATTGAAGGTGATCGCGCCGGCCACGCCACACGATGCAAAGGGCCTGCTAAAAAGTGCGATTCGAGACAACAATCCTGTCATCTTCATCGAGGCGCAATTGTTGTACGGAACGAAGGGGAATGTCGGAGACGGTGAGTACGCGATCCCCATCGGTGTGGCTGAAGTGAAGCGTGTTGGACACGATGCGACGATCGTCGCCTATTCAAAAATGCTTCTGCTGGCCCTAGAGGCAGCCGAGCAGTTGAGTCGAGAGGGCATTGAGGTCGAGGTCATCGATCCCCGCACCCTCAAACCATTGGACCTCACGACGATTGTCACCTCGGTCAAAAAGACCGGACGCCTCGTGATCGTCGAAGAGGGCTGGCGTTTTTGCGGGCTGGGCGCACAGATAGCCGAGAGCGTGTACGCGGCAGCGTTCGACTATTTGGACGCTCCCATCCAGCGCGTCACCGGCGAAGATGTGCCGATGCCCTATAGTCGCCCGTTGGAAGATGCCGCCATCCCGGACAAGCCACGAGTCATCGAAGCCGTCAAAGCAGTGTGCGGCACACAGTAAGCAAAGGAGGCACGATTACCCATGTCATCACAAGTCCAAGCCCAAGCTCACGGTCACATCGAGATCACCGAGACACTCGTCCGGCTCTATGTGTTCCTCACGCAGTACCTCGATCGCTGCCTCGATGAGGCAGCCAGAAAGTCATACCCAGACGAGGAACTGCACGCGCATCTCTCCAAGACGCGCGCAACGATGGCGGACATTCTCGCGGTAAATCCCGTGGTCAAAAGCAAAGTCGAGAAGGAATGCAAGGACGTGCTCGCTCTCGGAGCCGCAATCTTGAAAGGCGGCCATGAGCGAACCTCGGCAATGGAGCCGATGCAGGCGCAGCGCGCCATCCTGCGGAACAAGACCATTGCCTTGAGCGATCTTCTGGCGGTGTTCCGGGCACTCTGATAGAAGGGTCAATGAGGCTGCCAGCGTAAGAGGGCCGTTATTTGGTTTGTTTGGTTTGTCTCGTTTGTTTGGTTGGACGAAACTAACCAGATGAACCAAATCAACCAGATAAACAAAAGAAACCTGATGAACCAGACAGAGAAACATCAATTGGCCGGCCTCGATGCACGCGAACGCGGCTTCAGTAGGCCGGTCGTGTTTGAGAAAGCCGACGGAAGATATCAAGCCATGCTGCGATATGAGACGACGCGCGTGGTGACTACAGCGCACGATACACCGGGGGCCGCGCTGGAGGAATTAATTCGTACGCTCCAAGGACAGGGCTACTCGCAACTCCGCAGCCAACTGAGCGTTCGGGAGGGCGCCTACTTGGGTTCTCAGGAGCCCTGGATTGAGTATCCGGACCCGGCGCGCGGTACGGAGCAAGAGGGCGGGTGGCTGAAACGATTAGTTCGCTCTTTCCTGCGGCAAAGTGAGGACACCCATGGCTAGTCGCGTTGTGATGCCAAAATTAACCGACACGATGGAAGAGGGCGTTCTTCTTGCGTGGAAAAAACACGAAGGAGATACGGTGCAGGCAGGGGAGGCGCTCGCTGAAATTGAAACAGACAAGGCCATCATGGATCTTGAGGCCTTCGCCTCCGGCATCTTACGAAAGATCCTGGTGCAAGACGGCGCAACCGTGATGTCCGGAATGTTAATCGGCGTCATCGGCGGAGCGGATGAGGACATCACCTCGGCATTGACCGACCGGATCACTGCCGCGCCATCGGTCGGTGGCGGAACCAGGACAAGCGTGCCGCCTGTTGCCGGTCCGGCACCCACCTCACCTGCGAGTCCACAAGGAACTCGTTTCATCGCCTCGCCCCGCGCGAAAGCTCTTGCTGCCGACCGGGGAATCGATCTCTCCACCATCACCGGAACAGGCCCTGGCGGGAGAATCGTGGAAGAGGATGTTGTGAAAGCCCAGTTGCCGCCCACGCAGATTCTTCCGACCGGAACAGATGAACCGCTAAGCCAGATGCGAAAAGCCATCGCTCGAGCGACGATCCAGAGCAAAGCACCGGTGCCGCACTTTTATTTGACGAGCGAGATCGACATGGAACAGGCAGAACGGTTCCGCGATCAGCTTAAACGTAACCGAACCACGCATCCCTCCGTTACCGACTTGCTGATCAAAACCGCAGCGCTCGCGCTCACCCGCCATCCGGAAATCAATGTGTCATTCACCGGCCAGGCCCTCAGGCGACATGCGCGAATCGATATTGGCATTGCCGTCGGCATCGAGGACGGCTTGATCACGCCGGTCATTCGCAATTGCGGGGCGAAGTCACTGGTGGATATCTCGACCGAATCGCGGACCCTGATCGAGCGGGCCAGGAACAAACGCTTGCAGCCGCAGGAATATACGGACGCCACCTTCTCGATCTCAAACTTAGGAATGTTCGACGTGGAAAACTTCATTGCAGTCCTTATCCCTCCTCAGGCCGCGTCCATCGCTGTGGGCGCCAGCCGCGACGCGCCTGTCGTCAAAGACGGTACGGTCAAGGCGGGTCGGCGAATGAAAGTGACGTTATCCTGCGACCACCGGGCTCTGGATGGTGTGCAGGGGGCCGGTTTTCTGAAAGAATTTAAACGCATTCTTGAACATCCCTCGGAGTTACTCCCGCCCAAGGAGACTCCATGAGTTTTATCCCGGTCGACCAGCTCCGATCTTCGTCCTCTGATTCATCCAAGGCTATCAGCCTTCAGCCTTCAGCCTTCAGTTCTTCCAGGCGCCTTCCGCCCTGGTTCAAAGTCCAAGCGAGAACCGGTCCAGACTATCTCGACATCAAGCAGACAATGGACCGGCTCAAGCTCCATACCATTTGCGAAGAAGCGCGTTGCCCGAACCGATGGGAATGTTGGAACGCACGCACCGCAACGTTTCTCATCCTGGGCGACATCTGCACCAGACGCTGTCATTACTGTTCAGTCGAGACAGGCCGACCTCTGGCGGTCGACGATGCAGAACCCCGTCGCGTCGCGGAAGCGGTCCAGGTGTTAGGCCTTCGACATGCCGTGATCACATCGGTGAACCGGGACGAACTGAAAGATGGCGGCGCCGCAATCTTTGCTGACACAATCAGACAGACCAGGCAGCTCAGCCCAGGTTGCACGATTGAAGTCTTGATTCCGGATTTCGAAGGAAATGACACAGCCCTCGCGATGGTCTGTGCCGAGAAGCCGGAGATTCTCAATCACAACATCGAAACCGTCCGGCGGCTGTTTCCAGCGATTAGACCGCAAGGAAAGTATCAGCGATCGATCGAGCTGCTCGGCAAGGCGAAGCACTTGGGCATGCGCACCAAATCCGGGCTGATCCTTGGAATGGGAGAAACCAGGGACGAAGTCCGCGAAGTCATGCGCGAGCTCCGTTCCGTCGGCTGTGACATCATGACCATCGGTCAATATCTCCAACCGACGAGAGAGCATCTGCCTGTTGCCCGCTTCTACGACCCCAGCGAGTTTGCCCTCTTAAAAGAGGAGGGGAGGGCTCTTGGTTTCACCCATGTCGAATCCGGCCCACTCGTCCGCAGTTCTTACCACGCAGAACAGCAGGTAGCCCCAGAAGGGGATATGCCTCGGCCATGAGCCACAATAACGTCGTCATCATCAGCGCTCATCCCGATGACCTGGAGATCGGCATGGGCGGGACGGCCGCAAAAATGGTGGAGTCCATGGCTGTGATTACGTCCGTCGTCATAACAAACGGTGGCCGGTCATCGAACCCATTCGCGTTGACGGAGCAGCGGATGGCCGAAGTGAGAAGAGAGGAGGCTCTCCGTGCCGCAGGCGTCTTGGGAGTACAAGACGTGATCTTTTGTGACGAACCGGACGCGGCGGACGAAATCAATGCTACGGCTGTCAAACGGAAACTCGTCGAGGTACTCGCTCGCCTTCGACCAACTGAAGTCTATACGCTGGATGAGGAACTTGACCGTCATCCGGCCCATCGCCTTGCCGGCAAGCTGGCCAGAGAAAGTGTTCTTGAAGCCGGCATCGTACTAAGCGGCGGCAGCTGGGCGTACGAAATCTGGGGGCCTTTCGCGACTTGGGACCGCCTTGAATACATTGACCGCTATGTGGCTAAGAAGATGGCTGCCATCGCAGAGCATCGCAGTCAGGTGGCCACGATACCCTATGGAGAAGGAGTCCTGGGATTGAATCGCTGGCGAGCGGTGTTCGCCGATCCCAAGGCCAGTGCCCCAGCCGGTCTGTATGCGGAAGCCTTTCGACGGGTCAAGAGCTCTCCTCTTTCCTCGTAAATTCCGTTTCTTCACCCACCTGGAAGCACCCGGTTTCTCTTACGTGCTTGAGGCTAGAACTTTTTTAATCAGCGCCTGCGCTTCTTCCTGAATCTGCTTGAGATGATCTTTCCCACGGAAGCTTTCGGCGTAGAGTTTGTACACATCTTCGGTGCCGGAGGGGCGGGCAGCAAACCAGCCTTGCTCGGTGACGACTTTGAGCCCGCCGATTGACGCGCCATTGCCAGGGGCAGTCGTCAGTTTTGCGACGATTCTGTCGCCGGCCAATTCGGTCGCGCTCACTTGACCGGGAGAGAGCGTTGAGAGGATCGCCTTTTGTTCAGGCGTCGCGGCTGCATCGATTCTCTCATACACTGGGGCTCCGAGTTCGTTGGTCAGTTCTCGGTACAGTTCACCCGGATCACGACCGGTCTTGGCCATCATCTCCGCAGCGAGAAGATCCATGATGATGCCATCCTTGTCAGTCGTCCAAACCGATCCATCTCGACGAAGGAACGAGGCCCCTGCGCTTTCTTCTCCGCCGAAACCGAGCGAGCCATCGAGCAAGCCGTTCACAAACCATTTGAAGCCGACCGGAACCTCGACCAGCTTTCGTCCGAGCTTCGCCGCGACACGATCGATCAGGCTGCTGCTCACCAATGTCTTGCCAATGGCGGCATCAGATTTCCAATCTGGGCGGTTAGCAAAGAGATATGAGATCGAGACTGCCAGAAAATGGTTGGGGTTCATCAAGCCGGCTGAGCGAGTGACAATGCCGTGCCGGTCATTATCGGCATCGTTGCCAAAGGCGACATCGAAGCGATCTTTCAACGCGATAAGATTCGTCATGGCATAGGGCGAGGAACAGTCCATGCGAATCTTGCCGTCCCAATCGAGCGGCATGAAACGAAAGGTTGGATCGACGGCAGGATTTATCATCTCAATATTCAAGCCGTACCGTGCTGCGATCGGTTGCCAGTAGGCCACACCGGACCCGCCGAGCGGATCGATACCGAGCTTCAATCCGGCTGAACGAATGACATCCATATCGATGATCTGCGCGAGATCCCCGATGTAAGCACCGAGATAATCGTGCTGGTGGGTCGTGCTTGCGCGACGAGCCTGGCCGTACGATATCCGCTTCATGCCTTGCAGATCTTCGGCAAGAAGGGCATTGGCCCGGTCCTCGATCCATTTCGTCACCTGGGTATCAGCCGGTCCACCATGCGGTGGGTTGTACTTGATGCCGCCGTCCTCCGGCGGATTGTGCGAGGGAGTGATCACGATGCCGTCGGCAAGCCCCGATGTTCTCCCTCGATTATAGGTGAGGACCGCGTGAGAGATGACCGGAGTGGGGGTGTACCCACCATCTTGATCGATCATCACCTCAATGTCGTTCGCAGCCAACACCGCAAGCGCAGTCGCACAAGCTGGTTCCGAGAGTGCGTGGGTATCCCTGCCGAGATACAGGGGCCCGACTGTGCCCTGGCCGGCTCGATATTCACAGATCGCCTGCGTAATGGCCAGGATATGCCATTCATTAAAGCTATACTTGAAGGAAGATCCGCGATGTCCCGATGTGCCAAAGGCCACTCGTTGTTCACGAATGGTGGGATCCGGCTTTTCAGCAGAATAGGCCGCGAGGAGCTTTGATACATCGACGAGGACCGACAACGGCGCGGGACTTCCGGCAAGAGGATGAACAGCCATAGGTGCTGTGTAGTCCTAGAACCCCTCCGCTGTCAACTGTGCGACCGCAGATTGACAGGGCGTGAACGATAACGTATGTACCCCGCATGATTCATAACGGTTCGTAGAGAAAGCATGCCAACGGGCCAGGCGAGGGGCGCGAGGCTAGGGGCTAGAGGGAAGAGCCGTGTTTCAGACCGGAAGTCTTCGCCCCTGGCCCCGTACCTCTCGCCAGAAAGCTCGCGATTGCAGGAGAAGCGCTCATGATTCACGCGGGGTACGCACGAGAGGGGCGTCGAATGGCACGTGTGAAATGGCAAGGCCTGACAATGATTCCGGTACTGTCTCGATGGAGAAGAGGGCTGGTGGGAGGGCTCTTGGGCTGTGGGTGGCTATGGGCGGCACTGGTGTTCGCTGCACCAGCCGATGAGACCATTCCCATCGGCTCGGTTACCATTAATCCAATGGCGAATAACCGCCGTGCGGTGATCCTCCAAGGCAAGGCGAAAGACGTGGCGGCCTATCGGGGGGAAGACAGCTTCGGGCGATCAGTCTGTGGCCAAGGGTTTATGCTGGAAGATGAAACCGGTTCGCTCGACGTACTCTACCTGATCCGGTGTCAGGCCAACGAAACTGCCGTGTTGATCGGCGAAGGGGAACAAGTGGTCGTTCACGCGACCATCGATGTTTCACCAGACAATATCAAGAATAAGGAGGGAAAAGAATGGGTGTTTAAAGCAATGGCCACCAAGGTGATCCGGAACAAATAGCACGCACGCCACCGCATTATTCATGAGCGCTTCTGCTGCATCCACGATTGCCAGAACCCTACCAGTCGCCCGCTGTTCCCTCTGGGCATACATGCGCCTTCGAGAGAGGTTGATAGGAGATGGCTTCCTCCTTCAGATCCGGTTCATCGGCGCGGAGCATCGTCAATTCAATCTTTTCATCCGCAAACGTTTCGTCGCCGGTTCGCAGGACGCTCTCCCGGTTCAAAATTTTCATGGCGTTGAGGCGAGAGACTTTGAGTGGAAACGTCCCAAACTGGTCCGCTGAGAAATAGGGTACTTGGATCGTCATCCGACCACGATCCGTATAAATAAACTGACGCAATGTTTCGTCGATCGGAGTCTTCAGGCTAAGAACCGCTGAGGTCATTGGCGCGATAACTGGTATAGAAATCACGTACGTGCGCGGGGCGTCCTTTGCCGTGGTGTCCCATGACCCAGTGGCTTCCATATTCGATGTCGTAAACAATGTCGTGGTGGGACGCAGGAGAGGAGACCTGATGTCCAGACGGAGTGTCGTGATAGATTGATCCGTCACATTTTCAAGAAGAAACTTGATCAAGACCCAGGATTGCGGATCAGGAGTCTTGGCCCGGCCTTTCGGCAATGTCTGCTCGATCAACCGGAGACGGCAATCGGACACAAGGTTCCGCGTTTCATAAAAATAGACCTTGGTGTTCCCCTCAAGGAGGAAGGCACGCTCGTACGCGTAGAAGGCGACGCCGACATGAATAGGGGTCGGCTTGAACCAGGACACAATCACAGGAATGAGAAACAGCACCAGCGCGGCCAAAAATCCAACGATGACAATTTTGTTGAGCCGGCTTTGCCGCCCAAACCACCTCCACCATTCTTTCAGAAGCATCATGCCCGTTCACTAGGCATGGCCGCCGTGATATCCGGTGTCGTCCACAACAAGTATTTTGGCGCAAGGCGCGTGAGGGATATCGGATCAGGTGGCATCATAGGGGAGACGGGAACAATAGGCGTGTCTGACGGTGGACGAATCTTACGCCCCTACTGGGTAATTGCCAACAAGGTTTTGGTGTGGGTGTGAAACACAAAGGGAGAACCTGGTTGAGGCTTTGTTTCAAGTGAACGCCGCGCGCGTAAATTGGGCGAGAACAATCGGCGGTCTGAACCCGTTGCGATAGTCCGCACTACTGCTGGTCGGTCTGGCATATTTGGTTAGTTTCATTCAATCAAATACACGAGACAGGCTGAATAGAGCAGACATACCAGCTTGCTCATACTCACCAGTCCGTTGAAATCTTTACGCGACGAGGGTAGTGTGGTATCAGATACTTCTGTTGGGCACAGATTCATGAGTTTACATAATCGTTCTTATCAGACATAAGAGACTTTTGATTTATGTCCCTTGAACTGATTGGTCGTATTCAGCAGGAACTCTCGATCACCGGCAGCGCGATCTATGAAACCATCCTTGCGGTTGCCGAACGTGCCAACCGCAAAGTTCAGGTTCTCCGTTTGCATAGTCAGGCGTCGAACTTGTTAAGCCAGATCGAACAGAGGCACGGCGACCTCGGACGTCAAATTGCCGCGCTCTCTGCCACGCGACCACCGTTCAACCACGAGTCAATTCCGCCATCTGATCAATTGGAAGGTTTCCTCGGCCAGGCCGGCGACCGCATTCAGCAGCTAAAACAGACCCTGCTCAGCGTCGACAGTCAAATCCGTGAACTCAAGCTGGAAACGATTCACCATGAGCTCCTGACCTTACAACAGGACCTGAATCTTCGCGCGGCAGCCATCGAACGGCTTCCTGTTGTTCAGGGATCACCGATCATTGGGAGGAGACTCGCTGAGATGGTGCTGCCCGCATCGGTTCGTCTCATCACGGTCCTTCGTGGACCATTTCTCGTGCCACCCGACGATGCCCTAGTACTCCGCGTCGACGATGTTCTGGTCATGATCGGGCTGCAGGCAGATCTTGCGCAGGTTGCCTCGGAGTTTACTCAAGCTCGGAGCGCCAAGCCGGAGAAAAAATCATATGGCGTATAGCCAATAGCCTGTTGGTCCGGAATGGAGATTGGGCGTCTTTGCCATCAGCCATACACCATTGGCCATACGCTCTTATCCCCGAGATAGGCTGCACGAACGACGCCTCACGCGGTAGGTGATGTACCATTCCATGATGTAGTACAGAATGATGCGCATATTACAAATCCTCATCAGCCTTCTGTTCGTGGTCTTGTTCAATATCCACTCGTTCGCCGCGGCTGAGTCCGTCGCGCCAAAATCCGGCGACTCGCCGGGTCTCCGTCTGCTGGAAGAGATTCAAACTGTCATTACCGATTTGGCCGAATCGGCAAAACCCTCCGTTGTGAATCTCATTCCCCTGTCCGGACCAGGGCGAGGACGCGAGCTGTCTCAAGAGCGGGCTCCCAATGCCTCAGGATCGGGGTCCGGCGTCATCATCGATTCTGAGGGACATATCGTCACGAACAACCATGTCATCGGAGACGCAACGGAAATTGAGGTCCGCTTTTCCGATAAGTCCAAGCTGATTGCGCAGGTTGTCGGCAAGGATCTCGATACTGACTTAGCCGTCCTCAAGGTGACTGCTGGCCATCCCCTCCCGAGCGCAAAGTTCGGAGATTCGTCGGCCGTGCGCGTCGGTCAATGGGTGCTCGCCGTGGGAAATCCCTTCGGTCTCGATCGGACGGTTACACTCGGCGTAGTCAGCGGGATCGGGCGGGAGAATATCAATCTCTCGCGCTACGAAAACTTCATTCAGACAGACGCGTCGATCAATCCCGGCAACTCAGGCGGCCCACTCTTTAATCTTCGCGGCGAAATCATCGGCATCAATACCGCCATCATTAACTTCGCCCAAGGAATCGGGTTCGCAATTCCCTCCAACATGGCCACGCAGGTGATTCAGCAATTACTGGCGCAGGGACGGGTGACACGAGGCTGGCTGGGCGTCGGCATTCAACCGCTCACGGTTGAGTTGGCACGCAAGTTTGGTGTCAACGAAGGCGAAGGGGTACTGGTCAACGAAGTCTTTGAAAAGGATCCGGCTGCCGCAGCCGGCATCAAACCCGGCGATATCCTGACCCGTATCGACGGCACCGTGATCGATACGCCGAACCGGCTTTCTCGCGTCGTGGCAGGATTACTTCCAGGCTCGACAACAAAAGTTGAGATTGTCCGTGATCAGCAGCGCCTGGTGCTGGACATCGCTCTCATTGAGCGCCGAGATCAGGCCGTCATGGCCTCCCTTCCCCCTCAGACACGCACTGAAGTTAGGCTAGGCATCGAGGTGCAGGAACTGACACCGGGCCTCGCCGATAAATTCAAACTGCGGGAAAGTCAGGGCGTGCTCATCAGCAAAGTGGAACCAGGCAGCCTCGGTCAAGCGGAAGGGCTTCACGAGGGTGATCTCATCAAGGAAGTGAACCGTGTTGAGGTGGGATCAGTCGGAGCATTCAACAGTGCACTCTCCAAGATCCGGCGAGGCGAAACCGTTCTACTCCGCGTGCTGAGAGAAAGCCGCGCCTTCTACGTGGTGCTCAAATCAACCGACTAGCCTGGTTTGTTTGGTTTGCTTTGTTTATCTGGTTCATCTGGTTAGTTTCGTTCAACCAAAAAACTAGCCCAACCAAATAGACCAGACAAACCAGATGAACCAGAGCAATCAATGCGCCGCCGCATGCGTTTCCACCTTGTGCGTTTCAATGATTCGAACCGCAAGCTCGCGCGGTACTTCATCATACCGCGCGAATTCCATCGCATAACTGCCACGTCCTGCCGTGAGCGAATTCAGCATCGTGGCATACGTGAGCATCTCCGCCATGGGAACAAGGGCCGTGATCTGCTCCGTCTGGTCTTTCGCCTCCACATGGAGAATCCGTCCCCGGCGCGCATTTAAATCCCCGATCACCCCCCCGATGTGATCCGCCGGCGCCTCGACCTCCACCGTCATGATCGGCTCTAGCAAGACGGGATGGGCTGCCTCCAACGCCTTCTTGAACCCCATCGATGCGGCGATCTTAAACGCCATCTCAGAAGAATCCACAGCATGGTACGACCCATCGTAGACAACCACCCGGCAATCGACGACAGGAAACCCCGCCAGGCTCCCGTGGTGCATGGCTTCGAGCACCCCTTTCTCCACCGCCGGAATAAAGTTGCGTGGAACAGCCCCGCCGACCACCTTGTTCTCAAACTTGAAGCCCTCCCCGCGCGGCAGAGGCGCAAGCTCCAGCCAGCAATCACCGTACTGGCCATGCCCGCCGGTTTGTTTCTTATATTTCCCCTGCGCCTGTGCCGTGGTGCGAATGGTTTCGTGATACGGAATCTTCGGCATATGCAGCACCACGTCCGCACCGTATTTGCGGTGCAATTTTTCAAGCGCAAGATCGATGTGCAACTGGCCCATTCCGCTTAACACGATTTCCTTCGTATCGGCATGCCGAGAAAATTCAAGCGTCGGATCTTCTTCGATCAATTTATGCAGGCCAAGACTGATTTTCTCGATATCGGCGTTGGACTTCGGCTCGATCGCAAAGGACAGCACAGGCCGTGGAAGCACCGTTTTCGGATAGCAGATGGGAGCCTGTTCATCACAGAGCGTGTCGCCGGTTTGCGTATCTTTGAGCTTCCCAATGGCTACGATATCCCCTGCGCCGGCCGAAAGCACGGAGGTGTGTTTCTTCCCTAACAGCGTATAGAGATGTCCGCTTTTCTCTTTGCTGCTCCGAGAACTGTTGAAGACCATCGAGTCTGCGTGAAGAGCCCCCGACAAGACCCGCAGATAAGACAGTCGCCCGACAAACGGGTCAATCAGCGTCTTGAAGACGAGCCCTGAAAATGGATCTTCGTGAACGGCACGGCGGCTCACCGCCTCTCCCGTATCTGGACGCAGGCCTTCCAGCGGGATTTTCACTGCCCGGTCCATCGGCGATGGCAACAAGTCGACGATCGCATTGAGGAGCGGAACGATCCCGATATTTCTGATAGCGGACCCGCTGTAGAGCGGGACAATCGTGCGGGCCTGGATGCCAAGGCGAAGGCCATCGGTCAGGTCCTCCTGCGTCAGCTCACCCGCGGCGAGATATTGTTCCAATAATCGATCATCACGCTCAGCCACTCCCTCCTGAATGTGCTTCCGCGCATCAGTGACCAGCGTCCGCTCATGTTCCGGTATCGGCAACTGCTGAATTGTGTGGCTCTCCGTGCGTGAAGTGATCACGCATTGTTGAGCGAGATCCAGTACCCCCTGAAGCTGGGCGCCACTGCCATAGGGCAACGACATCGGCAATGGCGTGATTCCAAGATCGCGTTGACACATCGCGACAGCCTCGTCGAGGGAGACGCCGTCTTTATCCAATTCGTTGAGGAATAGCAGACAGGGCAAGCTGAGCGCTGTGATGCGAGACCAGATTCTGACAAGTTCGCTCCGGATCCCCGACGAGGCACCCACCACCAGGATCACAGCGTCCACCGCTCGCAAGGCCATAACTGTCTCCCCGAGCAGGCTCAGCGCGCCGGGGGGATCGACGAGATTGATGGTGGTGTGATTCCAGGAACAACGGAGGAGACTGGTACTGACGGAACTGCGCCGGTGCAACTCTTCCGGCTCGAAGTCCGAGACGGTCGTGCCTTGTGCGACCGACCCGAGGTGGGGAACAGCGCCGGCGGCAAAGAGGATGGCCTCAGCCAGCGAAGTCTTCCCGGCACCGGCACTGGAGATCAAGACCACATTTCTGAGTGACTCCCTGTGTGGCTCGCTCATGGGACCCTCCTCTAGTTCGCATGATTCATGAACATTTCTACTGCAATCGCCGCTGTTTGGGCAAGAGGCACGGGGCTAGGGGCGACCAGAAGGAATGTCTTTCCTCTCGCCTCGTGCCTCTTGCCCCTCGCCTGGCTTCTATGCGTTCATGCGTCGGCGCCATGGTTTGTCAGCCAACCTTGATCGGCAAAGCTGACATAGCGTCCATCGCCGATGACGAGATGGTCAAGAACCCGAATGCCCAGTACCTCCCCTGCAGATACTAATCGCGCCGTCAGAGCACGATCTTCCTGACTCGGTGTAGGATCGCCACTGGGGTGGTTGTGCAGAAAGATCACGGCCGCCGCGGATTCTTTTACTGCGAGTGTAAAAACTTCGCGTGGATGGACAATGCTGAGCGTCAAACTGCCTTCCGATACTGTCGCGTCACGCATGATGGCATGCTTGGCATCGAGCAAAATGACTTTGAAGATTTCGTGACGCAGCTCACGCAAGGTCGGATGGTAATGGGCGAAGAGGTCACGGCTGGATGCGATTTTAGTTCCCTTGGTCAGCGGACCAGCGAGGGCACGCTTCCCCAATTCAAGGGCCGCCTTCAGTTGGGCTGCTTTGGCTTCCCCCACACCTGGAACCGCGCAGAGTTCTTCGATTCCGCATTGTGCAAGTCCGGCCACATCCCCGAGGCGGTCCAGGATATCCATTCCGACTTGCACAGCTGAAGATCCATGACGACCAACTCGAAGAAGAATGGCCAGGAGTTGGGCATTGGTGAGCGCCTGTGGTCCCTGAGTCAGCAGTCGTTCGCGCGGTCGTTCTGTTTCAGGCCATTGCGCGATACCTTGACTCCCTTTCTTGCTGACCATCCATCTTCCTCGCACAAAAAATGGCACTCTGAACGTTTTTGTACTAGCAATAGCCCCCTTGTTTGCCACTTCCTAACAAATACGTACCGCCTAAACTGTTGAAATTACGTACAGCGACATATTGGTGCAGTAATTGCTTTGAACCGCCTGCAGCAGTACACCGTAACCTTGGGAGGATTCGATGGAATGTCCGAAGTGCAAAGGCCTCATGATGCTCGAGCGGTTCTCCGACTTCTTCTTAATTTTCTACGCCTGGAAATGTATCAACTGCGGTGCGATCATTGATCGTACCATTTCAAACAATCGGCGGAAGAGCTTGGCCGCTCGCAAGCCCCAAGCAGTGGCGACCCCCTAGAGTAATTGCGATTTGTTTCTATACCGGTCGACTCTCTCGATCGCCACGGATGGCCAACATTCTTGCACTGATGCCCCGTCGCTCACGTCTTACGTTGCCAGATCACCAGACAGCATTATAGCCACAGGCTCCAAGGTCGTCAAAATACTTCCATTGGTCTCGCTCTAACCTTTTCTGCTCCCATGCCGGTCCCCCATCAGAGTTTCAGCCTTGCTTCAGCCGCACTTATCTTGACCCCTTCAAAAACGCTATGTTAGAGTCAGGCGCTTCAGAAATGTCTCTCACTTAATGTATGCGAGTCATTGCCGGATCCCACCGAGGTCGACGCTTGAGTGGGCCAGAGGGGACTGCACTGCGTCCCACATCCGACAGGGTTCGCGGGGCACTGTTTTCGATTTTGGGGAGTCAGGTATCGGGATCTCGCTTTCTTGATTTGTATGCGGGCACGGGAGCCGTCGGGATTGAAGCACTGAGCCGTGGAGCCTCAACTGTCACCTTTGTCGAGTCAGACCCTAAGGCCTTGCAACTGTTACAGAGAAATCTACGGACCTGTCAGCTGCTTGACCGAGCGCAGGTTCACGTAGGACAGGCAGCCGCCTTTCTTGATCGGAAAGATTGGTGGGGCGGCCCCTACGACATACTCTTTGCGGATCCGCCGTATGCCGCTCTCGATGAGTTAGACATCCTGATCCATGCCTGGAGGCCCGGGCTGTTGTCGGAGCATGCCGCCGTGATTATTGAACAAGACTCACATACCGAATTGCCCGCATCGATCGACCGTGCGACGCTTGTGCGGCGATACCTATATGGCGATACGGCACTCTATCTGTACGGTGTATCCACCTCAGAATCGACCGCATCATGAAAATCGGCATCTATCCAGGAACCTTCGATCCCATTACCCACGGACACACCGACATCATCACCAGGAGTCTGCGCGTGTTCGATAAAGTGGTCGTTGCCGTCGCGCCCAATCCGTCCAAGCATCCACTCTTCACCCTGACCGAACGGCTGGAGATGATCCGGATCGTGATGAAGGAGATGAAACAGGTTGAGGTGACCCACTTCGACGGGTTACTCGTGGACTATGTCCAACGATACGGCGCCCATGCGATTATCCGCGGTTTGCGTGCGATCTCGGACTTCGAACATGAGTTTCAAATGGCCCTCATCAATCGCAAAATCGCCAAACAGGTTGAGACCGTGTTCCTGATGCCCAGCGAAGAATATTCGTATTTGTCTTCTACCATTATTAAAGACGTGGCCACCCACGGTGGAGCGCTCACAGAATTTCTACACCCCGAGGTTGCGCGCCAACTGCAGGAACGAATTAGGAGTTTGAAGACATGAAGCTTGCTGCACGAGCGGGGCGAATTGCTCCCTCCCCCACCTTGGCCATGGCCGCAACCGCAAAAGCGATGGCAGCACGCGGAATCGACGTCGCCGACTTCTCGTCAGGAGAACCGGATTTCGATACCCCCGAACCGATCAAAGCCGCCGCAGAAGCTGCCATTCGTGCAGGGTTTACAAAGTACACTCCCTCATCCGGCATCGATGAACTGCGCCAATCGATTATCGACAAACTTCAAAAAGAGCAAGGGCTCCGATACGAAAAATCCCAAGTGCTGGTCTCATGCGGCGCCAAACATTCGCTCTACAACCTTGCCGAAGCCCTGCTTGAAGCAGGTGATGAAGTCATCATTCCCGTTCCCTTTTGGGTCTCGTATGCCGACCAAACCCTGCTCAATGACGCGACGCCGGTGTTTTTGTCCACCCGTGAAGAAGACGGGTATGCCATTGATGCCCACGAATTGGAGCAGCTCGTCACCACACATACCAAGGCGATTATCATCAATAGCCCCGGCAATCCAACGGGAGCGACCTACGATCGGAGAACTCTTGAACGCCTTGCTGATCTAGCTCTCCGTCGGGATCTCCTTCTGATTTCGGATGAGATTTATGAAAAAATACTCTACGACGGGGCGGCGCACACGAGCATTGCCTCATTAGGACCGGATGTCGCAGCCCGTACCGTTGTGATCAACGGTGTCTCCAAAGCCTATGCAATGACCGGCTGGAGGATCGGCTATGCGGCTGGCCCCAAAGACCTGTTGACGGCCATGGCGAATATTCAAAGCCAGAGTACGTCAAACCCCTGTTCCATTTCCCAAAAGGCTGCCGTCGTGGCCTTGCGTGAAGGTAGTGCGTTCACAGAAAAGATGGTGACAGAGTTCGATCGGCGGCGGCGCGTCATAGTCGAGCGCCTGAATGCGATGCCAGGCGTTCGCTGCAGAATGCCCACCGGAGCATTTTATGCGTTCCCCAATGTGAGTGGACTACTCGGAAAGCAGAGCCCAAGCGGAACGATCCTCACTCCGACCGATCTTGCAAACTACTTGTTGCAGGAATTCAAGGTCGCCGTGGTTCCCGGTGAGCCGTTTGGAAGCACCCAGCATATTCGACTGTCGTATGCGACCAGCATGGAGACGATAGTTCGCGGAATGGATCGCCTCGATGCAGCATTCAAGCAGCTTACCTAGCAGGAGGAAATGATACGTGCCCATCTACGAATATCAGTGTGAAAGCTGCACAGATAAGTTTGAAATCAGACAAAGTATGAAGGACGATCCCCTCACCGCATGCCCGCGATGCGGGAAGCATGTGCAGCGCCTTATTTCATCGCCGGCCATCATGTTCAAAGGCAGCGGGTGGTATGTGACGGACTACTCCGATAAAATGAAGCCTTCCTCAGACAGCGAAGCACCCGCGCCTGCGACTGGGGAGAAAAAAGAGACTGCGCCAAGTACGTCCGACCAGACGACGTCCACCGTTTCCGCTACTCCAGCTTCTTCCCCATCCTCCGTTCCGGCAAGTACTCCATCGAGCACAACCTCAAGCACTTCAAACACAACGACGACCTCACCAGCGCCTTCCACCCCCAAGTAGACAGCAAAGACGACGCGCCCTAGCGCTTGCTCGGAGATTTGGCCGGTGCTTTCTTCTTAGTCGGAGCCTTCTGTGTGACCTTTGCAGGCGGCTTGACTGCGCCGACCTTCGGCGCTGCAACTTTCGCCGACTTCGCCAATCGCCCCTGTGCTGCCGTCAGACCATTTTGCAAACTGGCAATCATGGTCGACTTATCTTGATTCGCTTTGGAAAGGTCATTCACTTGCGCCTGTAAATCGTCTTTCACCTTCGCAATGGAGGTAAGTTGATTCTGTAGCTGAGCCTTTTCCATTGTCGCACTCTGGAGCTCGGAGCGGAGTTGTTCGATTTGTGTTTGGAGTGCCGGGGGCCAGTAATCGCACCCGGACAGCCCCACCGAGACGAGCGTTATGGCCGCCACCGCGACAAGGTTACGCACCATCACTGTTCGAATCATCGGTATTCTCCTTTCAGTGTGAACGACACGATCAACTTCACCGACTATCTGCGTCGAGAAACAGGCCCTGAACGGCCAACTGTGCCACGATGGCGTCTTGTTCGATCGCTCCATCGCGAATGATTCGGATCGGACCCCGTATGTCGATAACGGTGGACGGTCTCCCGCCTGGAGTCGGTCCAGCATCAACGATGAGATCGAGCGTGTCGCCGAGGCTGTGCTGAACCTCTTCGGCCGTCGTGGGCGGCGGCATGCCTTCACGATTTGCACTGGTGCCGGTCACCGGCCCGACTCGAAGCAAAAGATCGCGTAGCGGTTGCCAGGCGCTGAGACGGATGCCGACAGAGCCAGTCCCGGCAGTCACCGCATCGGAAAGTCCAATCGCTGCAGGAAAGACGATGGTAAGAGGCCCGGGCCAGAACGCATTCATGAGTACGTGTGCTGCATGGGGAATGCTTTGAACGAGCGGTCCCAACTGAGACCCGTCTCCGATCAGTATGAGAATCGGTTTCCCCTCCGACCGCCCTTTGACCCGCCACAGTCTGTCGAGCGCCTGCTCGTCGAACGGCGCCACGGCAAGCCCGTAGAAACTTTCTGTCGGCAGGGCGATCAATCCGTTCTCTCCGAGCACACGACGCATCAGATCAGCAACCACCGGAACGGTGGAAGCCTCATAGCGCTCGATCGATGCCATAGCAGGAATCATCAGCTCCCTTCAGTGCTACACCTAGCGTGAGAACGCACGATGCGCAATATCTGTCCGATAGTGAGCGCCTTGAAATGCAATCGACTGAGTCACGCGATAGGCTTCCGCTTGCGCGGCCTCCAGAGTCTTTCCGCGTCCCGTAATGCCCAACACCCGACCCCCGGCTGTCACCATCTCGGTACCAGTTCGTGCCGTCCCCGCATGAAACACCACGGTCGCCGCATCGGTCGTGGCCGGCAATCCGTGAATGGCGTGGCCGGTCTGATAGGCCCCGGGATAGCCTTCCGACGTCATGACGACACAGACCGCGGTCTCATCATGCCAGTCCACGGTAAGTTGATCGAGCCGATGTTCGACCACAGCCTCCAAGACATCCAGCAAATCGGTCTTGAGCAACGGGAGCACGACCTGCGTTTCCGGATCCCCCATCCTAGCATTGAACTCCAAAACATACGGCATCCCATTCACAATCATGAGCCCGGCATACAGAACCCCCTGAAACGGACAGCCCATGCGAGACAAGGCTTCGACGGCGGGATAGAGAACTTGCCTAGTCACCTGCGCGCGTAGCGCCGTGGTGCCGATCGGTGCAGGACAATAGGCTCCCATGCCCCCGGTGTTGGGTCCCGTATCGCCATCCCCAACTCGTTTATGGTCTTGCGCCGGCAGCATCGGCACCACCGTCAGACCGTCCGTGAAGGCCATGATCGTCAGTTCCTCGCCATCAAGAAACTGTTCGATCAATACGCGCTGACCGGCCTGACCAAACCGCGCATGCTCCATCGAATCGCGAACGGCTTGTTTCGCTTCCTCACGGGTCGCCGCGACCACCACACCCTTTCCCTGCGCAAGCCCATCGGCTTTCACAACCACGGGAACTTCATGCTGATCGAGATAGGCCAAGGCTGGAGCCACTTGGTCGAAACTTTGCGCCTTTGCCGTGAGAATGTTCGCACGGCTCATGATCTCTTTGGAGAAGACTTTACTGGCTTCGATGCGTGCGGCGCCCTTCGTTGGTCCGAATATTTTGAATTTCGATTTTCGAAACTCGTCGACAATGCCCAACGCCAGCGGGGCTTCCGGTCCCACGACCGTCAGATCGATCTTCTCCGACTGTACGAAAGTTTTCAGTCCGGCAATATCGTCGGCTTTGACCGGAACACAGGTTGCGCACGACTCGATCCCTGCGTTGCCAGGCGCGCAGTAGAGCGTCGGCTTGCGGGGACTTTGCGCAAGCTTCCACACCATGGCATGCTCGCGTCCCCCACTGCCGATGACAAGAATCTTCATCTCAATCCACTCGTGATGGGTGATGAGTGATGAGTGATGAGTTGGAGATAAAGAAAGAGTGGAAAACGATCGCTGCGAAGACTTTCGCGACGCCTTGGTTCAACTGATCACGCATCACTGATCACACATCACCATCCGTTAGTGGCGGAAATGGCGCATGCCCGTCATAATCATCGCCACTCCCTGTTCATCTGCGGCTTTGATGATTTCGGCATCGCGAATCGAACCGCCCGGTTGAATGACCGTGGTGATTCCCGCCTGAATGGCGGCATCCAGCCCATCCCGGAATGGAAAGAACGCATCCGACGCCATCACGCACCCCTTGATTGGCATCTGGGCTTTCATCACCGCAAGTTTTACCGAATCGACCCGGCTCATCTGGCCGGCGCCGATCCCCACGGTCTGCCCCGACTTCGCATAGATAATGGCGTTCGACTTCACATGTTTGCAGACCTTCCAAGCAAAGGCACAGGCCGCATACTCCTCGTCCGTCGGTTTGCGCACGGTCGGCACGTTAAGCGCTTTCAGGTCGGTTAACGTACCGAGATCTCGGTCCTGCACGATCAATCCGCCGACCAATTTCTTGAGATCGAAACCCTCTTGTTTCACGTTCGTGAGCGGCCCGACGTCCAGTAAACGCAAATCCTTCTTACGCTTCAATTCTGCAAGCGCATCGTCTGCAAATCCAGGCGCAATGACCACTTCAACAAAGGTGGAGGTGATTTCCTTCGCCGCGGCCAAATCCACGGGGCGATTGAATGCAATCACGCCACCGAATGCCGAAATAGGGTCAGTCTCCCGGGCCTTCACATAGGCCTCGACAGGCGTCGCACCCAATGCCACACCGCAGGGATTGTTGTGCTTGATAATAGCTACGGCAATGTCGTCGTACTCTTTCGCCAGCTCGAGCGCCGAATTGGCATCGAGAAAATTGTTATACGACATCGCTTTGCCGTGCAGGATCTTTCCACGAGATACCGATGGCTCGGTCGAATGCAGCTCTCGATAGAAGGCCCCTTGCTGATGCGGATTCTCTCCATAGCGGAGCATCTCCGCTCGTTCAAACTGCAAGGACAATATTTTGGGGAATTTGACTTCGCTGCCTTGTACCTGCTGCTCAAGATACCCGGCAATCAAACTGTCGTAGCGCGCTGTGTGTTGAAACACCTTCATCGCCAACTCACGACGCAACTCACGCGACACCGTCCCTGCCTTTGCTGCATCGAGTACACGTTGATAATCGGCTGGATCTACGACCACCACGACATCTTCGTGGTTTTTGGCTGCGGAACGCAGCATCGACGGCCCGCCGATATCGATATTTTCAATCGCCTCTTCGAAGGGACAATGGGGCTTCGCAATCGTCGCCTCGAATGGATAGAGGTTGACCACAACCACATCGATGGGTCCGATCCCCTGCTGCTTCATCTGCTCGACATGGGCAGGCACCGAACGACGTCCAAGCAAACCGCCATGAATCTTGGGGTGCAGTGTCTTGACGCGGCCGTCCAGAATTTCCGGTGAGCCTGTATAAGCAGCCACATCGGTCACCGTCACACCGGCCTCTCGCAAGGCTTTCGCCGTACCTCCGGTCGAAAGGATCTCGGCGCCCAGAGCCTCAAGCCCTTTCGCCATCTCCACCACGCCGGTTTTCTCTGACACGCTGATTAATGCCCGCTTGATGCCGGCCATAGGTGACTCCTTGGAAGACGATCGATTGATGTTATGTGAGTTGGAAAGCGCGGCGAAGAATAGCAAATGAATATATGCCTTACAAGAGGGATGAAAGCCCCCAGGGCTGAGGTCAAGGTTGAGGCTGAGCGAGGATCTGACTATCCTCATCTGAGCCTTAGCCTCGACCTTAGCCTGTTTACGGTGATCGCCTGGGATAGACCTACAAGTCCTGTCTGGTATGAGCCTACGCAGTATGGTAGGGTCATAGGGGTCGATCAGCCACCTTCCTTCTGAGAATTGGTTCATGATGCGCAGAGCGATTCTAGGCGCAGGCGCTGTCGCACTTACTCTTCTTGCCGTGGTTTGCATTCCACGCCATCTTCCGACATCGACAGCATCGAGCGCTCTCACCCCTGCCTCCTTTCATGCGCGTTTAGAGCAGGGGACTCTGACCCTCCGTGGTTCACTCCCCAGTGAAACCAGCAAAGCCGCCATCATTCAGCGAGCCCAAGAACTTTATGGAAGAGTGCCAGGCCGCGTCGTCGATGAGTTGACGGTAGATCCAAGAGTGGGATCTGCCGCCTGGACCGGCAATGTTTCCCAGGTTCTCCCCATTTTAGGACACATGAGGGAACGCGGCTCCATCATCATCGATGGGCGCACGATTGTCCTCAGTGGCCTGGTCGACAGCGATCGTGCCAAAGCCACGGTGCTACGAGATATCGCTCCTCTCGTGCAGACGGGGCTCGAACTGGAAGATCATATTCGCGCAGCTCAGCTTGCGATTTCCTCCCCCTCGCTCCAGAAGAAATTAAATGAGATTTTATCGCATGCCTCCATTGAATTTGATTCGAACGCCACCACGGTGACTCCCCGCAGTCGCGCCACACTAGACCAGCTGATCGCCCAATTACGTCATGCTCCTCACACGGCCATTGAGATCGGCGGGCATACGGACAAGTACGGCGAGCCGGAGTATAACCTTCAACTGAGCCGCCGTCGCGCTGAAGCCGTGCGGCAATACTTCGCCAGCCACGGCCTGACCAACCAGTTCAGTGCCGTTGGCTATGGCGCCTCGCGACCGCTGTCTACGGCACAGACTCGGGCCGGATTCCAATACAACCGTCGTATCGAGCTACGAGTGAAAGGAAAGGTCGACTTATGATCACGCTCATCGGCCAAATGCTGGGATGCCTCATTGTCGCGGCTGGAATCGGAGGTGCGGTCGGATGGCTGCTGAGAAACGTGTCCGCCAGCCCACTCACGCAACAGCTCATGGACGTCACCGCCACCTTGCGCCTCAAAGAACACACGCTGGGGAAGGCGCAGTATGAGCTGAATACCCAAACTACAGCGATGCAGATGCTCGAGAGCAAGATCGTCGAATCGGAGGAGCTCAACCAATCCATCCGGCAAGAGCTCTCCGCACGAAACGACCGCCTCCAGGCGCTTCAAGAGGAGTTGGCTATTCGCACGCAGCGGCTGACGATTCTGGAAGCGGAAGAAGCCTCGGTTCGCCGGCGCGCGAGTGAGTATGATGCGGCGGCCGCCGCGCAGTCGGAAGCAGCCCAGCAACTCCAGCTCACACGCCAGGCAGCCCAACAGACACTTGAGTCGAACGAGCAAGAGCAACGCGATCTTCAGCACCGCGTCGCAGAGTTGGACACCGCCATCGCAGAAGCCGATCGGCTACGTTCGCGTGTGGAGGAACTCGAACCGGCTCAAGGGCGGGTCCATTGGTTGGAAGTGCAACTCAGCGATCGAGACGCCGAGCATCGAGCCGCACTACACCAACTCACCAACCAACTGGCCGAACGAGACCGGCACATCGACGAACTGGCGCCTCTCACCCAACGGCTTCAAGAACAACAGACGGCACTGGCACGGTGGGAAACGAAATATGCCCATACCCTCAATCAACACGAGGCGCAGATCGCCAAGCTACAACAACAGCTTGCGGCGCAGGATCAACTTCGAGCCCAGCTCCTGCTTGATAAACAACTCCTCCATGACCGAGCTGAACAGATCGACGTCCTACAGGACCGGATTCAAGAACTCGAAGCGCAACAGCAAGGCCTGGAGCATCAAGTGCAAACGGCAGGAGACAAGCAAGAGGAGATCGACCGCCTCCGAAAACGCTTGGTCGAAGTGCGGGCCGCACTCCGCATCAAGACCGATGGGGAGGCCGTCTCTCCTCGCCAGAAAACCCGTCTGAATGGAAGTCAACTGAGTCTGGAGATGGAACAGGCGAAAGCGGTGAAAGACAGACCGAAAGATGACCTGAGTAAGATTCATGGGATCGGTCCCGCCTTTGCGCGGACCCTCAATAAAATGGGCTTGTACAGTTTTGGTCAGATTGCGCGCTGGACGCCGGAGGATATCGACAAGGTCGCGAAGAAGCTGTACACCGCCCCCGAGCGGATCAAGCGGGACAAGTGGATCGCCGAAGCTAAAAAACTCCATGAGCAGAAGTACGGCCAGCGACTCTGATCTCGTGAAGCGTCGTTCGCAAGCAGCCCCAGTCATCCAATTACGCGATTGAGCGCAAACCGGGCGCTCCTATTTTGCTCCGTCAAGACAGGCATTCCTCCCTGTTTTCACACGTTTAACTCATTGAAATCCTAGTTGATATATTCTTGTTGTGCATTCACGCGCTCCAAGATCCAATCCCCAGAAAGTTATTGCTGGCATGTGCGGTCTCGACACCATTTTTCCACTTCTATGGTAAGTTTTACTGAGGCATATAGGCGCCTGTCCGTCCAAGAGGTAAGCATGAAGAGTGCAGCGATTTTAGCAGCTGGAATTGTTGCACTTGCCATCCTTGCCGCGATCTGCCTTCCGCGCCACGCTCCCCTATCAACAGTATTAGGCGCCCCTATTCCTGCCAACTTTCATGCGCGTGTGGAGTATGGGACACTGATCCTCCGTGGCTCGCTTCCCAATGAGACCAGCAAGGCCGCAATCCTTCAAAGAGCCCACGAACTCTATGGAGCCACGCCAGGCAACGTTGTTGATGAGTTGGCGGTGGATCCGAGGGTGGGGCCTGTCGCCTGGGCCGACAACCTTTCCCAAGTCCTCCCCGTCTTAGGGCATATGGCGGAACGAGGCTCCATCATCATCGACGGCCGCACGATTGTCGTCAGCGGCCAAGTCGGCGACAATCGTATCAAGGCCACCGTGCTGCGAGATATTGCCCCTCTGACTCAGGCAGGGCTGGAATTGGAAGATCGTATTCTGGCGAGCCCATCCACGGCAGGTCGGTCCACGAAGGCTTTATCTCCCACAGCCCCATTCCAGAAGACTCCTTCCCAGAAGGTTCCCGCCACGAAGATCCCCTCCCTGGTGGCGGTCTCATCCCCAACCCCTCCATCACTGACCACTGTCTCCCCCTCTTCGCTTCAGAAGACATTGAATGAGATCCTCGCGCGCACATCCATTGAGTTTGAATCGAACAGCACCACGATGATTCCCAGCAGTCTTGCCACATTAGAGCAACTGACCGACCAATTACGTCATACCCCTCGCACAGCCATTGAGATCGGCGGGCATACGGATAAATACGGTGAGCCGGAGTATAACCTTCAACTCAGCCACCGCCGCGCTGAAGCTGTGCGGCGCTACTTTAGCAAACACGGCTTGACCAACCAGTTCACCGCCGTCGGCTACGGCGCCTCACAACCGTTGTCGGTGTCGGAGAAACGCGCAGGCCTCCAGCGCAACCGACGCATCGAACTGCGAGTGAAAGGACAGCCCGAGTTATGACCATGTTCATCAACCAAATGTTGGGGTGTCTCATCATCGCGGCATGCATCGGCGGCGCAGTTGGATGGTTACTGAGAAACGTATCTGCCGGCAAACTCACACAACAGCTCGCGGACGTCACTGCCATGATGCACCTCAAAGAGCAGATGCTGGAGAAGGCGCGGTATCAGTTGAGAGACTCTGCCTCGAAGGTGCAGCCGCTCAAAGAAGAAGAATTACCCACTTCGCAAGAGCGTTCCATGATCGTGGGAAATCAGTGTGTCGATACCGATCGACTTCGCGCGCGACTTCAGGAGTCGGAGTCGGCAGGGGGATTGGTTGAGTGGCTAGACGTACAACTCACTCAACGGGATGAGCAGCATCGAATCGCACTCCATGAAGTCGAGCTACAGCTAGCCGAACGAGATCGGCGTATCGGCGAACTCGAGCAGCATCTTCTGCAGCTGAAGATGCAAGCAGAGGACAACGAGACCCTCAAAGCCGCATACACCCATCCTGTCGCGCAGCAGATTGACAAAGCAGCCTGATCTTACCCCGCATCATTCACACAGACTTCTAACACGATCGCCAAATATTCAGCGAGAGGCGCGAGGCTGGGAGGCATCGGAAGGAAGGTCTTTCCCCTCCTCTCACCTCGCGCCACTAGCCTTTTCCTAGCTTCTGCGCGATTTCTTGGCGAACCGTTATGAACAATGCAGGTTAAGACGGGCGGGGTGGCAGAGCCCTTCGCTCCAGCGCCTCCCGGAACGGCCCTTTCGGACTGTGCCAGGCGGAATCCTTCGGAAATTCCTTCGCAGACTCAGTCAGTTTCCGCTTTCCTTCCTGGCACAGTCTCGATGGGCACCCCGTTCCTCCGGCGAATTGCGCTCAGGGCTCTGCCACCCCTACGAAGGAAGTCCATATACCTAAAAATAAGAAGGGGACAGGCCGCTTACAAGCCTGTCCCCTTAACGCTTCGCCAAGTTTAGTCTCCTGCTACATCACGGCGCATCTTGACGATAATCGATGTTTGGTGAGAGACGAATGAATCGTGCAGCTTCCAGGCAGGCTCAACTCGCGGAGGTTTCCGAAAATGGTTACAGTACTTGCCCCCTGATCAGTCTTGGATGGGAACTTGGAGACGCCGTGTGTCTGCCCGTAAAGCAAAGACTCCCGACCCCTTTGTTTCGATGGTGCACTAACTCGCATCGGCTTTAATAATCTTTTTCACGATGTAAGTCCGCTTCCCCCGCTCATCCGTAAGCACTACCTCGTCACCGATGTGTGCACCAAGCATAGCCTGGGCAAGCGGGTGCATTTCAGAAATGAGCCCAGCGGTAGGGTTGTTCTGATTTGCAGTGATCTTAACCGGAAGCTCACGTTCGCGATCGGTTGCCAGAATGTAAAAACATGTATCCCCCACTTCAATCTCAGGTTCATCGTCCTCTGTCTCGACGATCTTGACACCAAGTCCCTCAAGTGTGAGCTGCGCAGCGGGCGCGGCCGGGTGCGGTGGGGGGAATAACAATCGTCTCTGGGTGCACGAAGTAGGCCCCGTCTAGTGGCGTAGCTTTGAGCTTGTTGAGAAACGCAACAAGCTTGGCAGTCTCGCGCCCCGGGTCCCTGAACCAGTCCGTTGACCAGATGCGCCAGATACGGTTTTTCCAGCCTTGGCTTTCCAGAATTTCCTGCCGGATTCGGTCTCGGTCTCGTACTGATACGCCCGAATGATAGGTAGCCCCATCACACTCAATGGCGGCTAGATAGGCCGAAAGGTAGTTGGGATGTTTCACAGCCATATCGATTCGATATCCGGCAACCCCAAGCTGCGGCTCAACTTCAAAGCCGTGGTTACGAAGTACATCGGCAACCGCAATCTCGAAATCACTTTCGGCTTCGCCTCCAGTCGGGGTGATGTCGACGAGGATTCCACTGCGTGCATACTCAAGATAATCGTGCAGCGTTTTGGTGCCAAGCGGGGTATTAGCATCTACCACCACGTCTTCGGCGCTCATGGAAGTGAATACCTTGATGGCATTGCGGGCACGGGTAAATAGCACGTTCAGCCTGCGCCAGCCGTCAGCGCGCGAGATCGGACCAAAATTCTGTCTTACGACATTGGTGCCCTGTGCCTTGCCGAAGGTGGCAGATATGAAGATGACATCCCGTTCGTCGCCCTGCACGTTCTCAAGGTTCTTCACAAAGAACCCCATGCCTTCTCGCTCCCAGCGATTCCGGTATTCCTCAGTTTGGGGCAAGTTACGGAAGCGTTGTTCAAGCAACTCCTCAATGAGATCGCGCTGCTTGAGGTTGAGCGTTACTACTCCTAAGGAAGTGTCCTGATGATTCAGCATGTGGTCAATAACTGCATCTGTGACGTGTTTTGCCTCCACCACGTTTACCTGGTCCTTATAGATGCCGTCTGCGATATAACGGTAACGCACGCCGAGGAGCTTTCCCTTAGGATACGGAGAAGGGAAGATAATAAGATTCTTGTAGAAATGATGGTTGGAAAACGCAATAAGCGACTCGTGTCTGGACCGGTAGTGCCAGCGCAAAGTCCTCACCAGACGAAAATGGCCAATGCAAACGTCGAGAATGCTTTGCGACATGAGGGCGGCAGCCTGCTGACCATCATCCTCACCGTCGTCTGCGGTGAGGCTTAGCCGGTCGAAAAAGCTTGTGGGAGGAAGCTGCTTCGGGTCGCCGACCACGATAAGTTGTTTCCCCCTGGCTATGGCGCCGATGGCTACTTCTGGTTTTAACTGGGAAGCTTCGTCCATTACCACGATGTCAAACTTGACGGCTCCCGGTTCGAGAAATTGCGCAACGGCATGGGGTCCCATCATAAAGCAGGGCTTGAATGCTTGAACGGCACGCCCTGCCCGCTGCATTATTTTTCGAATCGACATTCTTGGCCGTGTCTGCGGCAACAGATAATTGAGCAGCGACAACTCGGTCTTATCATCGAGTCGAGCGCCACTCGCGCCCTGAGGCAAGGCAAACATCTTCACCGCCTTATGGGCACATTCCTGCCCGCGAAGTTTAATGATTTCACGATCCAAGCTTGCAAATTCCTCACGAATGATCTCGTGGGCTTTCCCGGAGAACCTTCTAAGAGGCAGGCAATCGCGGAAAACGTGCGAGGCGATAGAAGCGAAGAAGCGGTAGCCGAATGTGTTGGGCAGATGGTCAGGGCCAATGCTCCCGGATTCCAGGAGCGAAATGAAGCCCCCAAGACCCCGTTCACGGGCTCGTTCCGCTGGCTGTAGATATTGCACCCAGGGTAAGAGCTCATTCATGCTCGCTGTGGCCTGCTTGTTGCGCACGACAAGCCCAGATGGAAAGTTGGCATCACCAGGTTTCGCCCCCGCCCAACGCTCAAGATCGAACCGGCCGTACTCGGTCATCTTATTTGCGAAGCCGTCAACAATCTTCCATCCCGCCAGTATTGCTTTGACATAACTTGCAATCTTTTCAAAATTAGCATCGACAGCATTGGAAAGGAGTGCATAGGTAATGTCAGCGGGTAGCTTAAAATTCAGAACCTCTCGACCATAAGCCAGGGCGTCCCACGCAGGTTTTGTGTTGGTCTCGGTGGCGCGAAATTCCTCCCCAAGCATCGTCTTTACTGCAGTATCTTCATCCACGGACTTCATTGCCTCAGGGAGTTCGATGCAGGACCTTACGGCCTTTAACGATTCCGCAGCAGAAACATGTCCAGGCGACAAGACAAGCAGTTTGCCCGCTGCTTCTTTAATAAGCGCACCGAGCCGATTGAGATATGTGGCGAGCATCAACCAGTTCGTTGCCTCACGCAGGTTGTCCTGGACAACCTGCGAATCTGTGAAGCGATCATTCAGCAATCCCCTTACCTTGGTGAGGACGTCAATGGCCTCTTGAAGTCGAGAGAAACAAGCAGCCGTTTCAACGAGCCGTGTCTCCGTGACCTCAAGAGCATTGAAAACGGTCTCATCCAGGCCAGCCTCAACTAACTTACATTGAGTGGTGTTAAGCCACGACACGAGCTTTGTCGCATTCTCAAACGAAGTGTCTTCTCCTTGATACAATGGTCCAAGAGCATCCTTGTAAGCCTGGTTGGCATTCCAGTTTACTGCAACCTTTTGCAGGGTGAGCAGCTGCTCAAGCTCTTTAAGTCGCTGGGCACTGGAAATCTTCGCCTTAGTCTTGTCGAGGGTGCGATGTAGGCGACAAGCCTGACGCCAGCGGCTCTGGAACATGCGATGCCAGGCGTCACCTTCCCGCAGCACAAGTATTGCCTCCGTGAGTTCTAACTCCAAGTGCAACACTACAGGCCCTGATGGGCTAAGGTGTTGTCATGTCAAAGAGAACCTATCGACATATGAGTGCGGAAGACCGTGAGACGTTGAGCTTGGGCCTGGCCCATGGCCATTCGCTGCGG
>OBEQ012965226.1_pt1 | contig 84390 bp, 79 predicted proteins | sample 1670901 | NCBI WGS metagenome assembly OBEQ01 (sample SAMEA104232315, study PRJEB22302) | groundwater metagenome | biome: forest; feature: aquifer; material: groundwater | place: USA | collected 2011-08-07 | depth 5.4 m | reverse complement strand
TATTTTTCCCCTATGCTCGCTTAAGGCTGCCACCGCTTTTGTTCTACGACACGCGATGTACGAAAGGGCTCGCATAACAGTCGTGCTCCTCCTGTGCCCAACAGGCTCACCAGGTCGTCGTGGGCGCTGTGGGGGGTCGGACCTAGGTTGAAATTCTCACGGAGGGCAACTGCGGGGTCGCTTATAACCATAAATATAAGCGCGAGTCCCGCCACAATATTCTTCCTCGTTCCTTCCACTGCAGATTCGCTCCGCCTGATCCTGTTTGCTTGAGAGGCAACTCATGTATTCCGGTGTTCCAGACTCGTAACCTTCCATTTCACACATTTTTCCGAAACGCACAGCTTGCTCCGCTCGTTGTTCCGCTAGTTGCTCAGTTCGTTTGGCCGTCCGCTTCAGATTGCTAATATGGCTTTCACTAAAAAAGAGCGTGAGTGGGGCAAGGAAGGCACGTGTGGCTACCTTTGCTACCGTTTGTCCTGTGGTATCATCCTCCCGTAAGATGAGAGATGAGCAACCACCCACAGACGCGCACAAAAGCATAATTCCTAAGGTTTTCATATTACCATTCTGATACATCACTAGGATAATGCCCCTCACGAATATACGTCAATGTCTGTCAGCTCTCTTGCGTCAGCAGAACATTGATAGGCACACTTAGCCAACCACACTGTCTGTCAGCGAGGGGTGACCTCACCCACACTTTCTAAATCGGGGAGGACGTAGCTGACTCGCAACTGCGCTCAAGTCGAGAGAAAAGGGGTCGGGAGTCTTAACAGCCTTTTGGAAAGACTCCCGATCCCTTCGTTTGTTCCGAGCAGGGACAGGCCTCTCAGCGGTCTGTCCACACCCACGCTCTTAAAATAATGGCAACGTGGCTGACTCGCAACTGCGCGCATCTCATCGGAAGACCAAAACTCATAGCAAGGTTGAGGGCCGAAAAGACGCTGGGGCGGATTGGTCACTGCTCAACCCGATCCGCAACATTTTCCTTATACGAGAATGCTTCGGTCTGTCAGGAAGACTTTGATCGCCACGAGAAACGCCTCGGCATCGTCAACGCGCTTCTGAACTCGTTCGCGTTCCGGATCAAACAGCACATCATAGTCTGCCTGTATTCGATCGTCTTGTTCCTCTGCAAGAATCGTCGCCAAGTGAGCAGAGAGCTTGCCGGACTTGATGAGATGTTGGCCAAAGAGTCGTCGCACTGCCCGATGCGAGGTCACATTGACCCCTTCGGCTAAAAGGACTGCTCGGGCGGCGTGGAGGATTGCGTAGTACGCCCGGGAAAGCGCATCTTCGAGGAGGTTGTCGCGGAGGAGGAGACGGGCTGATTGAAGAGATTTTTGGGCTCGATGAAATTCCTTCTTAATTTCTTCAACGGGGAGACTGTCCGTCATACGGAGACGCCTTCTCGCTCCACCGTCTTAAAAAACTGCGACCCGAACAGTCGAAGCTCCTCGTAATGGCGCTCGCTCATCACCTGAATTGACAGCACCACACCGTGTTCCAGTTCCAGTGCATAACCCAGGGAACGAATCTCATCGCCAAGTCGCCAGCCTTCTGAATGGATAACGACGAGTACATCGACGTCTGACTCACGCGTCGCGTCACCACGCACCTTCGACCCGAATAACACTACCCTGATCAACTCACCAGGAAATCGTTGTTCGACCTGGCGTTTGAATTCCTCGACAATGTGTTTTTCCGAGATGCTCAACTCCACAACTCATCTCCAGTGATGCCAGTGAGCCTAGAGCGAAGAGGCTTTAGTGTCAAGGCTCTGGCACGATTTCCTAAATCCTCACCCACCCAACCCCGAGCGCGCCGAGACACGCACTTGTCCCAGGCGAGCACCACACATCTAATTGACCCTTCAATTCATTGCATGCTTTCTACTCTTGGCAGGGGGTACCCATGTTGGTCTACGTGCGGCCGTCGAACGAGGCCATTCTCAGGGCGCGCGTTCCGGGAGCACAGGACCAGCATGGGTACCCCCTGCCTGTCCTCCCTACTCATCTTCGTCGCCCGACTCGCCACGCGCCGACGGAATCCCGTAGCGCTTGCACTTCTCCCACAGGGCCTTGCGCGAGAGACCGAGAATCTTCGCGCCGGTTGTGCGGCTGCCGTCCACTCGCTCCAACACCGACAGGATATAGTCTTTCTCGAACTGTTCCCGCGCAGTCGCCAGCGAAGTCAGCGGGCGTTCCGCTCGCTTCTGTCCTGTCAACCCTTCGCTACAGAATCCGCAAGATTCTTGTGGCACCCCTCCCGTATAGGGACAGGACTGGAACCCGCACAGATCGGACGGCTGGACCGCTTCACGGTCCCGCCCCAGCGCCACCGCACGCTCGACCATGTTCTCCAATTCCCGCACGTTCCCCGGGAAGGAATAGCGCATGAAGAGCTCACGCGACAGGGAAGAAAACCCTTTTAACGTCTTATTCATCTTGCCGGAGCATGACTTCAACATGTGGTCTGCGATGATCATGATGTCTTCCTGCCGTTGACGCAACGGAGGGATTACGATATGCACGACGTTGAGCCGATAAAATAGATCCTCTCGAAACCTCCCCAAGGAGACTTCTTTTCGAAGATCCTTTTGGGTGGCACAGACCAGACGCACATCGACATCGATCCTGTCGTTTCCCCCGACACGCTCAAACTGCCGTTCCTGGAGTACCCGCAATAATTTCACTTGGACGACTGGTGAGATTTCTCCGATTTCATCGAGGAACAACGTGCCCCGATGGGCCAGCTCAAACCGCCCGCGCCTCTGCCGCAGCGCCCCTGTGAAGGCCCCCTTCTCATGGCCGAAGAGTTCCGCTTCCAATAAGGTTTCCGGAAGCGCCGCACAGCTGACTTTAATCAAGGGGTAGTGGCTGCGGGGACTGTTTTGATGAATAGCATTGGCGACCAGCTCCTTCCCGGTTCCACTCTCTCCAAAAATCAGCGTCGTCGAATCTGTTCCCGCCACCAGCTTGATCTTCTCGAGCACAGCCCGCATTTGGTTGTTCGCCCCGAGAATGCCCCCAAAACTGAACTTGTCTTCCAGCACCGCTTTGAGATCTTGATTTTCTCGCCGCAAGGTTACAACACGGCCCACCCGCTCGACGATCAACAACAATTCATCCATCTGGAACGGCTTCGTAATGTAGTCGAAGGCGCCAAGCTTCATTGCGCCGACCGCTGTTTCCACCGATCCGTGGGCGGTAATCATCACGATCTCCGTGTGGGGCGACTGCGCTTTGGCCGCTGTGAGGACCGTGAGCCCGTCCGCACCTGGCAGCCGCAGATCGGTGATCACCAGATCGAATGGCCGTTGACGGATGGCTTCGATACCTTCCGTCCCTGATGCAACCGCTTCGATGTCATGGCCGATCGCCTCCAACGCATCGACCATCGACAGCCGCATCAGCGGTTCATCATCGACCAGTAAAATCTTGAGCCCTTTCATGATACCCGCTCCATCAACGAACGTTCCCGGGAAACAGGCAGGCAGAGGGTAAAGGTCGTCCCTCTCCCGACTTCGCTGTCTACCAGGATCTTTCCTCCGTGGCGCTCGACGATGCCCAGACTGACCGACAGGCCGAGTCCGGTTCCTTCGCCTTCGCTCTTAGTCGTAAAGAACGGATCGAAAATCCTCGGCAGGATCGCCGGCGGAATGCCCGACCCCGTATCGCGCACTTCGATCAGACAGATTCCTTCAGCCACGGACGTTCGGATCGTCAGCACCCCTCCGTCTTTCATCGCTTGCACCGCATTCAATACCAGATTCATGAGCACCTGCTCCATCATATGGCGATCGACCATGACATTCGGCAACCCCTGCCCGAACCCCGTTTCCAACAGGATTCGGTTCGGGGAAAAGAGATGCGTCGTTAAGGCCAACACCCGGTCCACGACGTGATTGATGTCCGTCAGGGCAAATTCTGGCTCATGCTGCTGAGAGAAATCGAGGAGCTGCCGAACGATCTTCTGTACGCGTCGCACGCCGTCTTCCATCGACGACCAATACTCTTCTTGCCGGTTCGGCGACAGCGCCCCCTTCCGCAAGTTGTAGAGACAGTTGAGGATGCCCCCCAGGGGATTGTTGATCTCGTGCGCCACTCCTGCGGCCAGCTTTCCGACCGAGGCCAGTTTCTCCGAGTTCCTGATCTGTTGCTCCAATTTTTTGGTCTCCGTCATGTCGCGCGCGATGCCCAGCACGCCCAGGATCGCCCCCTCGACCCCATGCAGCGGGGAAACACTCACCATCACAGCCCTCGGCTCCCCTGTGCGAGTCACCACTTCGACCTCATAGACCTGCTTCGCACCGATATCCAAGGTGCTCTTGAGACGCTTCCCGCGATGACGTTTGGAAAGAAGGGCGAGGTAGGGGCGCCCGAGCAGATCGTCTTTCCTGTAGCCCCAAGCTTCGATCTTGCTATTGACGTAGGTGAACCGTTGTTCGGTATCGAGGGTATAGATGACATCGTTGGCGTTCTCGAGCAAGTTTTCGAGATACTGCGTGGTCTCTTCAATTTCCCGCGTGCGCTCTTTTACGTTATGTTCCAGCTCCTCCCTGTATGTCTCCAGCTGCCGTTCGAGCCGCTTCCGGTCGGTAATGTCCCGTAGCTGCACCATCACTAACAGTTGGTCGGCCACTCCGACAGGGATCAAGTCCATTTCGACCGGCATGTCCAGTCCTCCGGCATGACGCACCATGATCTCCTGGGTAGACACGTTCCGCTGTCCAGAAATGACGTCGCTCAGCCATCCGCGCAACGAATCGTGATACCCGGAGAGAATGACGTCGAGCAAACTGCGGCCGACCACGGCCGCCTCTGCATACCCCAGTGCTTGCTCCTCACGTTTGTTGACGGCGACGATCATGCCCTTCGAATCCACCATAAACACCGAGTCCGCCACCAAGTCGAACAACGCTTTGTACCGCGCCTGCGAGGCGACGAGCTGTTGCGTTCGCTCCGACACGGCCTGTTCAAGCGTCGTCGTGTACTCTTGCAGATGCCGCTCAAGCCGGTGGCGTTCGGTCACGTCGCGCACAAATGCGCGCGAGTGAACCAACCCACCCCGCTCTTGATCCATCAGCGCCGTGGCATGAATCTCCACATCGATCGGGTGACCATCTTTGGCCAGAAACACCGTCTCCATCGAACTGCGCCCTTGCGCCACCAATCGTTCCAAATATTGCAATACGAGTGGCTCCTGGCCACGCGGCACAAGGTCCCAGAGCCGCATCGCCAGCATCTCATTGAGCGTGTACTTCAGCTTCTCGAGCCCCGTCTTGTTCACATGGACGAATCGGCCGCTCCGGTTCAATTGATAGATCATCTCAGGAGAATGCTCGATCAGATCGCGGTACTTTTCTTCCAGGCGGCGCACATCCACCACACGTTGTTCGATCTGCGCAAACGACCGTTGTAAATTCTCCGCCATCTGATTGAACGCATCGGCGAGCCCTTCGATTTCATCGCCGGTCTTCAGTTCCAATCGCCGGTCCAATCGCCCGCTTCCGATTTCGTGCACCCCGTCGTGTAACAACTGAATGGGCCTGGCGATCCGGCGTGCGACGACCACCCCTGTCCCCCACAGCACAGCGAGCACGAGCAACCCATAGAGCAACACTTTCGCCATGAGTTCGGCGAGCGGCGCATAGGTCTCCTGGGGATCCTGCCGCACCACAGTGATCCACCGATGTCCACCAAGGCTCCCCGGAGCCAAGCTCTCGCCGAATCGGACCGGAGCAAATCCGATCAAGGCGTTCTGGCCCCCATGCGAATCGTCTGCGACAACGGTCCAACCGGCTTCCAGACCGCTGAGGGTACCAATCAATTCAGGCCGCACCGTATGCGCTTCCGGGGCCAGGATTGGACAGATCACAGGAACACCGTCGGAGCTGAACAACATCGCGTGACCGGTCGCCCCAATCGACCCCTCGGCAATGGCATGAAAAATCGTGTCTCGACGCAACAGAATGGTGACCGTGCCGATCACTGTCTCTTTTGTATCGTCAAAAATGGGCGCCGCCACCACGACCACATGAGTCCCGAACGCGGGATCGAAGGCGATCTCGCTCACATAGCCCTTGGAACTTCCCCCCTTTACGACCGCTTGCCACCACGATGTCTTCCCGTAAAAATACTCCACTTGTGGAATGGAGCTGACCACCAGCGCTCCCTGCTGATCGGTCACCAGTATCCCGATATAGTCCGATTTGCGGATATCGTGCCACCGGATGAGGTAGTTCGTGACAATGCGATTGATGAAGAGGGGAAATTCGCTCTGCTTGCCCCGCTGACGCCACCGCTGCTGCCAATCCTTGATCATGCCCTGGATGTTGCGCGCATCCTTTCCCTCATACGTGCGGTTGGCTTCGGTCACGGCGGTGTGGAGAAAGGGGGTCGTGGCAAGCTGCTGGGCCTCGTTCATCCCACGGCTGACCTGCATTTCAATGCGGCGAGCGGCTTCAACGGCGACTTCCTTGAAGTTGGAGCCGGTCACTTCTCGAAGGGCCCGCCGCTCCTCGACGTAGATGAGCGCAAGCAGAAGGGTCAGGGGTAGGAGTCCGACCAGTACGATCGCCGCAATGATTTTGCGCTGGAGATTGTGAGACCGACTCCAGAGTGTCATGGGTGTGCCCCAAGGCGGGTGAGGCAGGCTGAAGGCTGAAGCTGGGAAGGCCGAAGGTCGAGGTTCGAAGTTCTGAACATTTCAGCCTTCAGCCTTCCCCTCGGCCTTCGGGCCACGCCTATCTCACTCACGATTCATGAGCGACTATTTCACCGGACGACTAGCTCCGCTTCAAGAGCCGCCCGGACCCTCCCGGCCAGAGCAACAGCAACGGACTCGCGACGAAGACAGACGAATAGGTCCCGAAGATCACGCCCCACAACAGGGCAAGCGAGAAGTCGTGCAAGACCTCTCCGCCGGCCAGTGTCAGAGGAATCAACACCAACACGACGGTCAAACTCGTAACGATCGTGCGGCTCAAGACTTGGTTGACCGCATTGTTGATGATCGTCTCTTCGCTCTCCCGTCGCCGCATCCGAAGATTTTCTCTGATTCGGTCGAACACGACAACCGTATCCGTCATCGAATAGCCGGCTAACGTCAGCAATGCCGTCACGACGAGCAGGGTAATTTCCTTATCCAGAATATAAAAGGCGCCCAACACCGCCAGCACGTCATGAAAGGTCGCCAACGCCGCGGCGATGCCGAAACGAAGTTCGAACCGCGCCGCCACGTAGATAATGATCCCGGCAAAGGAAATAAGGATCGCAATGAGGGCATCTTCTTGAAGTTTTTTCCCGATAGTCGGTCCGATTTCCGTGCTGGATTCGATCACGAAATGGTTCGAGGAAAATTCCTTCGTAAAGACCGCCACGACCCGATCGGCAACCTTCTCCTCGATGGTTGTCGAAGTCTTCAGGCGGATCAGGAGCTTGTTCTCCTGACCGAACTCTTGCAGCTCGGCGTTGCCCAGGCCGTTCGCCTCCAAGATTTTCCTCGCTTCGTCGATCCGGATCGGTTGGTCGAACTTCAACTGCACAGCGGTTCCGCCCGAGAAATCGATGCCGAGGTTTGCCGACCCTCTGCCAATCTGAATCAGCGCCACAAGTCCCAGCACCACCATGATGCCGGAAAACATAAAGGCCCAGCGGCGCTGCCCCATGAAATCGATCGTGGTTTTTCCGAGAATCTCCAACATGCTGGCTCCTTCGAACTAGATGCTTAACTGTTCCACTTTGCGTCGTTGATTCAAGAGGTCGAAGATGACCTTGGTGCCGATCAGGGCCGTAAACAGATTGATCCCGATTCCGAGACAGAGGGTCACGGCAAATCCTTTGATCGGTCCTGTGCCGAAGAGGAACAGCGCCACCCCTGTGATCAGGGTGGTCACATGAGAGTCGACAATCGTCAACAGCGCCTTGTCATATCCTCCATCCACCGCCAGCCGAACCGCTTTCCCCGATCGCAGCTCTTCGCGAATGCGCTCGAAGATCAAGACGTTCGAATCGACACCCATCCCGATCGTCAGCACAATTCCGGCGATTCCCGGCAAGGTCAGCGTGGCGTTCAGCGCAGAAAGCGCTCCGATCAAACACAACAGATTGAGCGCCAATGCAAAGTCCGCAATCACCCCGGACATCCGGTAATACACGATCATGAAAATGACGACCATGGCGCCGGCAAACAGCGTGGCCTGTACACCTTTCTCGATCGAATCCTTCCCCAGCGACGGCCCGACCGTGAGGTCTTGAATGATCTTGAGCGGAGCTGGCAAGGCGCCGGCCCGGAGCACGATAGCCAAATCATTGGCCTCTTGCATGGAAAAGTTCCCGGTGATTTGCGCGCGTCCTCCGGTAATGCGGTCCTGAATCACCGGCGCTGAATAGATCGTGTTATCGAGTACGACTGCCATGCGCTTCTTGATATTGTCGCTCGTAATCCGTTCGAATTCCCGACCGCCCTTCCCGTCAAATTCGATCGAGACGTACGGATCGTTGAATTGACCGATCGAGACCCGTGCATCGCTCAACACATCGCCGGTCAACATGACCCGCTTTTTTACGAGATAGGGAATGCGATATTCACGGCCGGTGTCTTTTTCAACTCCCCGCTCGAAGAGGATCTGATCGCCTTCCGGCAATTTCCCCTCCACCTGCTTCAGCACATCTGCTTCTTTATCTTTCGGAATACGGGCAGGCAGATCGAGCTTCGGCTGATTGTCCTCGTCAAGCATCTTAAATTCGAGCAACGCGGTTTCCTTGATCAGATCCCTGGCGCGCTTGGGCTCTTTGACACCGGGCAGTTGCACGACGATCTGCTTCAATCCTTGCCGCTGCACGATCGGTTCTGCCACGCCAAACTGGTCGATGCGGTTCCGAATCGTTTCCAGTGCTTGGTTGATCGCAGAGTCCTTGATCCGTTTGGCCTCGACCTCCCGCAGCTCCCACACCAGCCGGTTGGCCGATCCGGCAGATTCCGTTTCGCTGAAGGTCGGATAGTCATCGATCATCTTCTGGATCTGCGCCTTGAGTTCGGCGTTTTGGAATTGAATCGTGACCTGGGCCCGTCCCGTCCGCATCACAGACTCCACGGGAATTTTCTTATCGACCAACAGATCTTGCATGGACGCAACCGATCGATCGACGGCGATCTCGACCGCGCGATCTTCGTCCACTTCCATGACAAGATGAATCCCGCCTTGGAGATCCAAGCCCAAGGTAATGCCTTTGTCCGGCATCACCTTCTTCAGCCAGTCAGGCAACGCCTGATAGAAGGGCTGATAGGAGGGGATAAAGAAGATCACCGACAGCACCACCATCAGCACCAACAATGTTAACCGCCCACCCACTTTTTTCATGTCGTCTGGTACCCCTTTTCCTGCACGGCCTACGAATCCTTATCCTTATCCTCGTCGTCGCCGCCGCGTAATCGAGCAATCTGATCCCGTTGTATCCGAATCTTCGTGCTATCCGCGATCTGCAACGTCACCGTCTCCTTCCCGAGATTCGTCACGGTGCCCCAGATACCAGACGCCGTGACCACCTTGTCGCCCTTCTTCAAGGCCTCCAGCAACGCCTTCTGCTGTTTCGAGCGTTTCTGTTGGGGCAAAATGACCAAGAAATAGAAAATGACGAAGATCAACGCGAATGGAATGAGGGACAGGATCGTACCGGAAGTGGAATTCGCACCCCCTCCACCAAACAGCTGAGCCATTACGACCGATTGCATGACCATAGACACTCCTCCTCGAAAGCGTTAATCCCATCCAGCATGCCGATGCAGATCGACGTCAGCCGCTTCCGCAGCTGAAACGTCCAATGCGGCCCGGTCACGGGATTGGTAAAACTCGTCCCGGAACGACCGTAACGTCCCCTGTGCGATCGCTGACCGCACCTGGCCCATCAGATCGGCGAAATACCAGAGGTTGTGAATCGTATTCAGTCTCGACGACAGCATCTCTTTCACCTGAAAGAGGTGATGCAAATAGGCCCGCGAGTAGCGTGCGCAGACCGGACAGCCGCAGGCCGGATCGATCGGCTGTTCATCCCGAACGTACCGCGCTTGCTTAATCACCACTCGACCGAAACTCGTAAAGAGCGAGCCGGTCCGTCCATGGCGCGAGGGCACCACACAATCGAATAGGTCAATCCCGCGCGCCGCGCCTTCGATCAAATCCTCCGGCATCCCCACACCCATCAGATACCGTGGCTTCGAAGCCGGCAGCTCCGGCACAGTCACATCCAAGATAGCGTACATCTCTGCCTTCGATTCTCCCACCGAGAGCCCGCCGACCGCGTAGCCCTCAAAACCGAGCCCTACGAGGTCGCGCGCCGAGGTTACACGGAGATCTACATCCAAACCGCCTTGCACGATCCCAAAGAGCGCTTGATCCCTGCGACGCCGGCTGGCCTGACATCGTTGTGCCCAAAGGGTGGTCCGCCGCACCGCGTCGCGCACAACTTCTCTCTCAGCCGGCAAAGCCACACAGTGATCGAACGCCATCATGATATCGGCCCCCAGCGCTTCTTCGATCTCGATGGCGGTCTCCGGCGTAATGAAATGCGTGGATCCGTCGAGATGCGACTGAAAACTCACGCCTTCGTCCGTCACCTTGCACAGTTTGGCGAGACTGAAAATCTGAAACCCGCCACTATCCGTCAAGATAGCTCCCGGCCACCCGGTGAACCGATGCAATCCTCCCATCTCAGCCACGATCTTATGTCCAGGCCGTAGATAGAGGTGATAGGCGTTGTTCAGCATGAGGCGAAAGCCGAGCTGCGCTAAATCGGCTGGATCGATCCCCTTCACAGGCCCCAACGTGCCGACCGGCATGAAAGCCGGCGTATCGATCGCGCCATGGGCGGTGCTGAGTCTCCCCAGTCGCGCGCTCGTCTCACGACCCACTTGCTGAACTGAAAAATCCACAGTCCCTCTTACCGGCTACATCTGCTCTGGTGCGGAAATCCCAAGCACGCCGAGTCCATTCTTCAAGACCTGCTGGATACCCCTCATCAGCGCCAGTCGCGCCGCAGTCCGTTCAGAGGTCGGCACCTCTTTCAGCAACCCCTCGCCTGGAACGACTCCCTCGGGCGTAATCGCCAGCAGATCACGGTCCGCAGCGGGAGGCAGAATCCGATGCTTGTTATAAAACGTATGCAACAGCCCAGCTAACTGTTGAAGATAGTAGGTCAGCCGGTGAGGCTCATAGGCCATTGCACTGCCCTGCAGGACCGATGGATAGGCAGAGAGCTTGCGAATCAACCCCAATTCGTCCGGGTCCGTCAATATCGTCAAATCCGTCTCGCTCGGCAGGGGACAGGCGATGCCTCGCGCGGCCGCGACGCGCCAGACACTGGCGATCCTGGCATGGGCATACTGCACATAGTACACGGGATTGTCGGATGACCGCTGTTTGGCCAGTTCCAAGTCAAAATCGAGATGCGAGTTAGAATCGCGCATGAGAAAAAAGAACTTGGCTGCATCGGCCCCGACTTCATCGATGACTTCCCGCATCGTGATGAACTCGCCGGCCCGCTTCGACATTTCCACTTTTTTCCCGCCGCGTAACAAATTCACCATCTGGACCAGCACGACCTGAAGGCGATCTTTCGGATATCCATAGGCCTGCACGACCGCTTGCATGCGAGGAATGTAGCCATGGTGATCCGCACCCCAGACGTCGATGAGGAGATCGTATCCACGCCGCAGCTTATCCTGGTGGTAGGCGATATCGGATGCCAGGTAGGTGTACTCGCCGTCCTGTTTCTGCACAACCCGATCCTTCTCGTCGCCGAATGCCGAAGATCGGAACCACCAGGCGCCTTCCTGCTCGAACAGGAACTGTTGCGATTTCAATTCTTCCAAGACTCGTTGGACGGCTCCTGAGTTCACGAGAGAGGCCTCGCTGAACCAGGACTCGAACTCGACCCCGAAGGACTTCAAGTCCTCGCGAATCAGGCTCAGCAATTCCTGATTGGCAAACGTCCGACAGCGCTCTTCGACTTCCGTGGCCGTACGTCCGGCCAATTCAGGCCCCAGTTGTTGTTTCACTTTTTCGGCCACGGCAGTGATGTAGGCTCCGTGATAGCCCTCTGCCGGAAATTCGACCGGCCGGTTCGATAACTCCTCATACCGTGCAAAAACAGAGGTCCCCAACAATTTCATCTGCCGGCCGGCGTCGTTGATATAGTACTCACTCACGACATCGTACCCGACCGCCTTGAGCATGTTCGCGACTGCCTGCCCGACCGCAGCGCCACGCCCATGTCCTACATGCAACGGACCGGTTGGATTCGCACTGACATACTCCACCAAGACGCGACGCCGTTGCCCCATCTCGGCTCGCCCGTAGGCTGACCCTTCAATCTCAATTTCTCTGAGCACCTCTTGCCAGACGGCTGGCTTGACCGTGAGGTTGAGGAAGCCAGGCCTGACGATCTCGACTCGGTCGAAGAGCTGCTCGCGCTGAGAAAGATTGTCGATGATAATTTGGGCAATATCGTGGGGTGCTCGCTGCTCCGACACAGCGAGAGACATGGCGACCGTCGAGGCTAAGTCTCCCCATTCAGGCCGTTTGGGGGTATCCAAACTCACCTGAGGCCAGGCGTCCGTCTTCAGTTGGCCCTTCTTTTTGGCCCCATTGAGCGCGCTAATCAACGCGCTGGTGACCTTTTCCTGCACGACCCCGCTGGACAAGAAAATAACTCCTAAGTCCTTACCAATGAAAGGGAAAATGAACTGGTCACTTTAGCATACGGGATAGTCAGTGACAAGGCAGCCTGACGGGATTCTCTGCTGAACCGCTGCCTCCTTGAGGTGCGCTAAACAATGTGCCACAAGATCGTCTTGCCGCACATCGAGACAAGGCTTCTCCTGACATTGGCTAACCTCGTCCCATGAACGGCAGAAACAGGGCGCGCCCTGCACCACAGTCACATGAGCGCCACTGGGAGCCCAGCGAGCGGGATCAGTCGGCCCAAATAGAGCAACCGTACGCACCCCCATCGACCCAGCCAGATGAGTGATTCCCGAATCCTGCCCAACAAAGAGACGTGCCTGGGCAAATACGCCGGCAACGGTCAGAAGATCGAGACCCTTCATGACGATCGGTGGATCCCCACATAGTTGGAGAAGTCGCTCAACCGGTTCCCGGTCTGCAGGCCCTTCTAGAATTACCGGAGTCGCCCCAGAAGTCTGAACCGCGATCACGACAGACGCGAGTGCCTCCGGTGCCACACACTTATGGGCACTTCCACTTCCAGGATGGATGACGACAAGAGACTGTCCAGTTGAAAGGCCCGCTGCTTCAAGCCAGGCTTGTCCGAGACGGAGGAGCGGTTTCGTCACTGTCAACAGAACATCTTCTTCATCGTCAGAGGGCGCCTCATTGATTGTTTCAAGAAACCTGTCACGTTGATGTGTCGCCAGAATATCAGTCGAGAACGGAGACCGCACGATCACCTCTCGGACACCGACTGCCTTGAATGTCTCATTCAACGTACCATCGAGATCCTGCATCCAACCAATAGCAAGATCGCAGCCCTCCAACCATGTCTGAGCCTGCCCTGTAATCGATTCCGCACCGGCAAACAAGTCCGTGCAGTTACGCCCCTGCACAGAGGTCCAGGCATCAACGATACGGCATGTGAGAAGCAGCTTTGCGATCTGGTCCTTTGCGAAGAGAACCAGCCAATGCTTGGGAAAGCGGGCTCGCAAGCGAACCATGGCTGGGACTGCCAAGAGCACGTCGCCAAGGCCGCCAGGGTGGATCATCATGATCGTCCTTCTCACGGTAGGCATGACGGTTATCCTAAGTGAGGTGCCCGAGCCAGCAGGGATCTCGCCGCTTCAAGATCCGCCAATGTATTCACGTTGTAAAAGGAACGCCCGGAGGGATCGATGGTGAGCAGGTCTTTCTCAGTGACATATTGCACCCGGAGGGGCGTGTGCGACACCATCTCTTGGATCTTGAGTTGTCGTGCCCCGATCATCTGTTCCAAGACCGGCAAGCATTGTTTGCCATATAAGGCATGCATTGGATGTAACCGGGCATCGAGTTTCGCCATGACAATATCTGCGGTCGCTCTTCGACTCGTAAACTGAGCGATGACCGCCTGATTGAGAAATGGCATGTCGCATGCGACCACGAATACCCATGGAGTCGTTGCCTGCATGAGCCCGCTGTATAACCCTCCGAGACTGCCACAATCTGGCACTAGGTCTCGCACGACTCGAGCGTCGACGCCAAGCGGAGGACTGTCCTGCGCAATGACGACCAGCACATCCTGAAAAGTTGAACGAAGCACCGCCAATCCTCGTTCGAGGAGGGTCTGTTCCCCCACGACGAGATGCCGTTTATCCTCTCCCATTCTTCGGCTTTTTCCTCCGGCGAGAAGGATGCCGGTCACTTCGGTCTCCATGATCATCCTTCAGTTCAGGCGCCAAAAAGAAAGAGGGGGTGGGTCGCCCCCACCCCCTCCTGATGATTCAGACTCTCTCAGTTCAGATGACCGTTAGAGGGCCTTTGCCTTCCGTTTATTGGATCGTCTGGTCAAAATCCAACCTTCCAGAAGAACCACACCACACGCAATCACAATCGGATAGATATAGGCTTCGCGAGGTGTCGGAGGCTCCAGGAAGGTATAGTAGAAGGCCGAGACAGCCATCTTCCGCCCTGCGTCTCCATTATGTCCGTCCCAAGCAAAGAACACCGTGGGAATGTACTGCCCCATTTCAAAGAAGGTATCTTCGTCGTAATCCTGATCCTTCTTGTTGCCCAGGGGGCGCTGAATGATCACCGTCCATCGGCCATTCTTCCACTCAGAAAAAAGTAATTTGCTGCTCTCTTCGTAGTTGTCCCGTTGTTCAAAATCCTTATCCCATCCGGTACCCTTGAAGGCACGAAGTGAACCATCAGCTTCCCATTTCATAATGTCGACTGGGAACTGCTCGTTACTGCCGAACAGATACCGCGGCTTAATCGGTGCGGGAAGCTCTTTCCACTTCACGGCAGTTTCCATGGCGACAGCATCGTTATAGACGGTGTAGTTATTCTGATGCATGGCAATGGAGCCCTCTTCACCGGTCTTGGGATCCTGTTCCTTGACATCGATATTGACTGAGGTCGGAGGCCAGGGTAACTTCCCTTCGGCGACGCTCTTCGTGCGGTCGTCCCACTGGAACATAAACGCGATGTGCGTATCGTTGTAAACCGACTTCATCCATATATCGTCGATCCGATTCACGAAGTTTCGTGGCTTATGGGTGATCTGACCGCCCATCGCGATAATCCGCCTGGCTCGTTTTGTCCACATTTCGTTCTCTGGATCTGCCGAGATCTCTCCCTCAACCACTCCTGAGGACAACACAAAGTTGACCTTTGGCTTGTCTGTCAATAGATCAATCGAGAGGGGCGTCCCATCTGCTTCACGCTCACAGAGTGAGTTCACAAAGTTGGCAATGTGCCAGCGCTCTTCGACGGTGGTATTGTCGGCGAACGAAGGCATCGGAGTGCCGTTGACTCCGGTCGAAAATGTCCGGAAGATGTTCTTGACGTTATAGGGATCTTGCCGGCTTCCTCTGAAGTTCCAACACTTGTGCCAGTTAGCCGGTTGTATGGAAAAACCCCAATCGTCTTTTAGATTGAAGGCATTGCCGTCGCCACGTCCATCAGCACCGTGACACTCGACACACTTCTTCTCGACAACGAGCTCAGCTCCCTTTTTCAGACTCTCCTCCGTCGGAGCAATCGGCTTCAGGTCGCCCATCTGCAAGATGGTTTGGCTTTCTGACTTCTGGTCCGTAAATTTTCGATCTTTCACCAGCTGGGTGGTGATGAATGACAACACTTGGAGCCGTTGCTCTTCCGTCAGAATGCCTTCCCAGGATGGCATGGCGGAACCTGGCAAACCGTGGGTCACCGTCTCAAACAGATCGTTTTGACCAGGGACTGGCTTCTTGGCATCGAACAACGGCAGCTCACCGCTGGCCGTGTGCCGAATCTTGAACGTTCCTTGGTTGAAATTACGGGGGCGCGGCCAGAGACGATCGGCGCCAGGCCCATCGCCCGCGCCATCGACCCCGTGACACCAGACACACTTGGTGAAGTAGACCCGCTTTCCTGCTTCGATCATGTCTGCTGAAGGCTCAGGCGCCAAAGCCCCCGTCTTGAACCCCGCAGGAAGAGTATCTGCGGCAGCGGTTACGCCCCCAGTGATTCCGGAGACCAGGATAACTCCGAAGGCAGTCGTGAGGAGTGCTCCCGCCTTCAGCCTTAACGAATTCTTCATCGCTTCCCTCTTTGTCATAAATCCAGGTTGGTTATACATTCGCTTGAACGACTAGTCCCAGGTCCGTGGGTAATACCCCGTGTGCCAATATTCAAACAAGACGACTTTCCATATTTCATCCACAGTCAGATGCTGTTCCCATGGTGGCATCACAGAGGCCCAGGGAAATCCTTCGTTCGGTAGGCCGATTCCACCCTTTGACACACGCCAGAAAATGAACGTTTCTTGTAACTGCGCAATCGTACCCGGATCGGTAAAGTTCGCCGGGATTGGATTGAACGCGAAGGCATGGAGACCGCGGCCATTCAGATTATCGCCATGGCAGAAGTGGCAATTTTGATAGAAAATCTCTCCGCCTTCACGCACATACTTGAGATACCCTTGTGCATCCTTATCCCAGGGGTTGGCGTTCGGCTTCATTAAGCGGCCCATGCCCTGCTCCACAATATTGGAGTTGCTATACTCCTGATCGTATTTCCCCTCAGGATTGACCCGATAAGGATTCTGCGTGGTCTGCAATGTATAGGTTTTCCCATGCACCTTAGTGCTGGCCGGTGGGGCAGGATGCACCGTCCGCAACTCGATCGGCTCTTCGGATTTCGGGACCATGGCGTTGTATGAGAAGCCGCCGATCAAGATTGGCAGAATAACCAGATAGGCATAACGTAATATCCTGTTACCCCCGGTCTTGGCATCCAAGACATTCATGATCGGCTGTTTGAACTTATTCCAATCTTCTTCGTTCGCCGACACCCACATAAAGATGGCCACGAGAGAGACCGTCCCATACATGGCACGAACGCTGAACGGAATCGGTGGATAGACGCGAAACTTCAAATAGAGAAGAATGAACGCCCAAAAAAGAATCCCTTGCCAAAATCGCGGGAAGGCCATTCCCATGGCACTCATCATATAGCTGATCCCTGTAAAACCCGCCACGAACAGCGTGAGTTCCAAGATTACTTGGACCGGCATGTACCCTTCGATCAGGCGCACGGTATTCGACGGAACGATGCCCACGATCATTCCGGCAAGCAGAAGTATTCCAGCTGCTCCTATAAGTGCCGCAACTGACATTAATGCTTTCATCGGTGAACTCCGTTTACTCGAAAAAGAGATAAATAGCCATGATCACGAAATCTTTGGTGGCGGCGAACCGGCCTTCACCTGCGACAGATAGTCGACGATCTTTTTGATAGCTCCTGCGCTCAACTTCTGGCCGAATATTTTCGGCATGGTATTGTCAGGGAACGGCTTCACCACATAGGCGCTGGGTGAAACGATCGACTCCATGATGTAGTCTGGAACGGTCTTTGCCGATCCCTTGTAGTCTTTATCCTTCATGCGAAGCAAGGCGTTCGTGCCCTCTTCAAGCGCAGGACCAATCGTCCCCTTCGCTCCTGGAATACCGGGGATCGTATGGCAGGCCACGCACGTCGCCTTTTGAAAAATCACATCTACCGTCTCAGTTCCATCTGCCATTAACGCACTAGCCACACCTGTCGCTTCTTCCTGCTGTTTGGGCCGATCTGCCTCAGGAACAAACTTCTCGTATGATTTAATGATCTCTTCGTATGACGGGGCATCGCGCCCTTCACGAAGGTACAGCCAAGTATCTACGGCTGCTAATTCAGGAAGGCTCAACGAGATCGGTGGCTTGTGAATAGCCGGCATGGGGCTTTCTTTATCGTTCGTGCCCTTCACGCCGTAGCCAACTACAACGTAACAGCTTGGGCATGCATGGGACTCAGCGATATATTCCTGGGCATTTTCCGCAGTCCCAGAACCAGGGAACGCTTCTTTTTGGACATAGTCTCTAGCCGCTGCCTTGCCCTTGCTATACTTGGGATCTTCTATTCGCTCCTTGCCAGCTCGCTCCGGAAGGCCTAGCAAGTTGGGAGCACGCTCTCCCAGCATCCCTGCATGGAATGCGTGACAGAGGGGACATTGGCCTTTGCCGACTGCCCCCTGCTCTTTGTTCTTTCCAATTCCACCAAAAATGATCTTCTCACCTTCATCGGCAAGTGCCTGGACAGACATAGAAGCAAAATCTAATTTCACTTCTGCAGGAGGGAATCCACCTTCGACCTGCGGCAACCAGTTCCCATACCCTGACAGGCCTGCGGCAACCAGAAACATGAAACCACCGATCCTCAGCAGTGCGGCTTGACTGGGGAAATAGATCCCCATCATGAAGCAGGTTGCGGTAATGATAACTAAGGAGACCGGAAGCATCCGGTTGGCTTCGTAGAAGCTCCCTTTATAGTGCGCAATCGCCACCATCAGCAAACAGGCGCCAATTGTGCCGATAAAGACCTTGAATAATGCGCGCTTCTTTGCAGCACCATCTTTGACGGATACTATTGAATAGACAAAGAGACAGGCGAGAATCGCGAATAGCGGCCACCCTATCGATAGAGCTTCCTTTACTAGATCGCCCACGGATGTAACCTCCTGAAGTTCTGGTAGGAGGGAGGCATGTTCTTCATGCCCCCACTCCCCCAACCATAATCCTTAAAGATGATTAGTGGCCCCCAGCCGGCTGCGGTGCGCCGCCCGGAACCCCTGCCTTCGCCTCAAGAGGCGCCTTCTTCATCCCGAGGCTTCCTAGCCAGAAGACGAATAGGATGCTCACCCAGAAGAACAGCACATTAAACGAGATCATATTCGCGGCGAAACCCACCGTATGCGTATAGGCCCACGGCGAGTTATCCCGCATAATCTCGTTCACATGCCAGAATAATCGAACCGAAGAACGGATGTATCCCATCAAACCCATCATCCAGGTAAAGGCAGTGGCAAGCATGATCAACGCATATTGCGATCGAACCGATATCTTGCCCCACTCAATGGCCCCCATCTGCTTGGCGCCCTTCATCATGGCGGCATTCAGCGCAAACATGAAGAAGAGGCAGGATAGCGTGGTAGCAACTTGAGGCACTGACAGACCTACCCGCACGTTTGCCGGGATGTAATATCCGTAGATCGCCAGCCAGATGATGTTCACATAGGCGCATCCGAAGAAGATACCCATGAAGATGTTGCCGAATTTCGACCAGGATACAGTCGAGACTTTATTGCCTCGCATATACCAGACGAAACTTAGAATAGTGGTGGTAATAATGACGTTAATTCCACCATTCTTGGCCGACATGACCCCATAGTTTCCCAACACCGGATGCTGTTGCCCTCCCATGGCCTTGAGCTCAGCCGGAGTCATGACGATCGTGTGGGGGGTAATGAACACCAGATAACCGCAGCAGAGAACGAATACGAGATACTTAATATACCGTTGATATTTCTCGGCACCGCGCATCCGGCCAAGCGCCTGCCAGAGATAATAGTTCGTGCTCAAGAAAAGAATGCCGATCATGGTGGCTTGAATGATGAAGAGCCAGGCCAGGAGGCCACCCATGAGTGTAATCCCCATCTGTTGGCGATAGGCATACACCTCGCGCATCAGCCAATAGCCGGCGAACGGCAGAGGAATCAAGAACGCCACGCCGAGCGCCATGGCGATATATCCCATCCAGTCATAGTGCGCACGGTCCTCATCCGTCTTGGAAGCCAAGAACTTGTATGCCGCGTAGGCCGCCACGACACCGCCGCCGAACGCCATATTTCCCAAAATGCGATGCACATTGAGCGGATTCCAGAGAGCGGTATGGATGACGTGCCAGATATTCCCCAGAAACCGGCCCTGCTCATCGACACCGGCCGGCGACATCATGAAGCCGATCCAGGAATTCGCCAGGAACATAAGCAATGTGCCGATCACGTTCAAAACCACGGACATGCTCAAGTGAATCCACTTGAGGAACCCTTCCGTCATCTTGTCCCAACCGTAGTAATAGACGTAGAGGGTTCCGCTCTCCGCCACAAACATCAGCGCATAGATATGCATGACCGGGCGGAAGATACTGGATAAGTAGCCGAAGAATGCGGGATAGAGCGTCAGGTAGGTGAAGATCAGAATACCGCCCAAAATTGCCGTCAGCGAATAGGCCGTCAGGCTGATCTTAATGAAGTCATAGGCGAGCTTGTCATACTTCTTCGCCATTGACTTATCCTTCGTCACCATCCCCATAAATTCGATCACCATGCAGAAGATCGGAACTGCGAGGACGAAACTTCCGTAGTAGAGATGCTGCTGGTTGGCAAACCAGATCAACACACGGCTCTCGAAGTTGTACCGTGGATAATCCCTAGGGCCATCGACGGTCTTCGGAGCAGGGGCGCCGACGACGATACCTTCCGTCTTATAATAGACGTCTCGCCCCTTCTCGACTTTCGCCTCACCATCCTTCTTCACCGCATCGGGCTCATCTGCGCCCATGGCCAGTGACGGAAGCGATACGGCGATGGGAAGCAGAAGAAGGCCAACCATCGCGCACAGCGCCATGATTGAAAATAGCTTCTTCCCGGCTACACGTCCCATGTAATACCTCCTTGATACATTCTGAAAAAGATTCACGCTCTATTTACTGTACGCATAAGCCAGAATCAGCGCAGCAGAACTACCGGGCGCTAGTTCCGGAATAGATACCAAAAATCCAGTCCCTGCGAGTCCATCAAAAAGTGGTCTACTGCTAAAAAATAGGAAATGCACACTGCCAGTGACACCACCACGTAGACAATTGTCATGCCCATCGCACTTCCTCCCTCAGGCTTCGCGGACGTTCAAGAAATCCCAGCGCCGCAGTGGCCCCGCTTAGCAGGGGCACTGAATTCCGGCGAACCAATAAAAGAACCACAGACCCACCGCACAGGTGATGTAAAAAATCATCTTGCCGATTCTGACCTTTATTTCGCTATCTGGTGCTGCTGCCGTGGCCATCGCGTCTCCTTCTCTCCTGATGCAACCCCAATGTGTCCCGAATCAGTTCAGCGAATTTCTTGACACACAGATACCCGTATGTTATTCAAAATTCCCTGCCGCACACAAAAAAATCAGAGGAAATTCGATGAAACGAAAATCCAAAGTGTTCGACATTATAGTTTTGGTCGGTATGGTTGTCAATATACTTTTGGCCGTGTTTCTTATTCTCTACTACTTTGATTTCTTATAGGTTTTGCAGGGTCTTTCTCTTCAGTTTCTCTCTGATTTTTCGCCAGAAACCGCGCAGCGAAACCCGATTGTCTCATCGCGAAAGTCCGCAACCATCTTGCTCCGGCTGGTAATGCGAATATCGGCTCCCGTGGTCGCATAACCACCCCCGCGAAGCACCCGAAATACGCCGTGATCCGGGCTCGGCGGGTTCTGTTCCGGGGCCTCTTCGAAGTAGCGTTCCGCGTACCAGTCGTCCACCCACTCCATCACATTGCCTGCCCCATCCATGACACCGTAGGGGCTCTTATCGGTCGGAACCGTACCGACAATCGCAGAGACCTCATGACCATCCTGCACCCTGGCCCAATTCGCTCCGTTGGGTTGCTCCACATTGCCCCAAGGCCATAGGCGTCCGTCCGATCCTCGCATGGCCTTTTCCCACTCCGCCTCAGTCGGAAGCCGTTTCCCTTTCCAATGGCAATAGGCCTCCGCATCCTCCCATGAGACATAGACCACCGGCTGATTGATGCTCAGCATCTTGCTCATGTTCTTGGCGTAGCGAGCAGGAGGACCCGACTTGCGATGTCCGGTCGCATCCACAAATTGCTGGTATTGAAAGTTGGTCACTTCGTAGCGATCAATGGCAAACGAACCCAGCACCAGCGTACGCTGCGGTCGTTCATCAAACCCGCCATTATTGGTTCCGCGGATGAAAGGCCCTGCCGGAATCGAGATCATTGCTTCCTGGACCGGCTCTTCACGAGAAACTCCATCAGAATTGATCGGTCCCGATGGGAGTGACACTGCGGTATCGGCAGAAGGCGCTTCAAACGGGGTCAGCGTAGTGCCACGGAGGATTCCCATGATTGGAATCGCAGCGAAAGCGAGGACGGCAAGAAGAAACATGACCTTGAATTTAGTTTCGAGCATCTCGGTTATGGCGCAACGGGACTGTCGTTCGCCTCCCCATCATCGCTCGCACAACGAAACCCGATCGTAATATCTGTCCGCCAGGCTTTCGCTGCGAATCGTTTAGATAACCGAGCGGTATGCTCGGTCTCTCGCCAAGACCCTCCGCGCACGACTTTCAAATCCGCACGTTCCGGCCCTTTCGGATCACGATACGGTGCTTTCTGGTAATAATGCTCATCGTACGAGTCTGCAACCCATTCCGCAACATTCCCGGTCATGTCATAGATTCCGTAGGGGCTTCGGCCCGGTTCGAAAGACCCGGGAGGCGCAAGATACCGATATCCATCTTCGCTCCCATCCAGATTGGCGTTGGCGCGGCCGTTCTTGACGGTGTCGCCCCACGCGTATTTCCGCTTTCCCTCACCACGGCCGGCCTTTTCCCATTCCGCTTCCGTAGGAAGGCGTTTTCCCGCCCATTTGCAATAGGCCGCCGCTTCGTCCCATGACATACTCATCGCCGCAAACTCGGGCTGCAGCAGCTTAGATTGATCGTCTTCAAACACTTCGATCTTGGGCAGCTGCCGCTTGGTCATCTTGGCAAACCGGGCATATTCTTCTTGCGAGACTTCTTTCCTGTCGATATAGAATGCGCTTAAAAATACTTGCCGCTCCGGCACCTCGTCCGGGTCGCCATCTTTGCTGCCCATGATGAACGGGCCTTCGGGAACCTGCACCATGTCTCGCCCTTCATCACCTATCTTCGTTTTATACATGGAATAATCCAGCGAGGGCGCGCTGGTCGGCGCAGGTCGAGCCTCGGTCTTGATCGACGAGGCCAGGGCTTTCATCTGTTTCGCCTTGTAGGACTCATAGACCAGCAAACTAATCATCAGGACGAACGCCCCAAAGACAAACACGATCCCGCCGACGAGCACTCCCTTATTTTCCATCGCGTTTTACACTCCTCCGGTTGCAGCCTTTTTCTTTGCCGCGCGCATGTCCAGCAACATCGAAATCTGCACACCGAGAAATCCACCAATAGCGGCGCCGGCCCCCGCACCCACGGATATTCTCTCCGTACCGGCAATGAGCCAGGCAAGCGCCCCGCCCAAGAGAGTGCCCACCAATATACTCGCCAGAAAACGTCGCCCACCCATAAACCCGATGACTCCGCCGAGCACCAACCCTGCCCCACTCGCTAGCGGCATGATACCGCCGCCCATAATGACCCCGATGAGCGTCCCAACGGTTCCCATCACGGCCATGCCGAACAGGATATCCACCACCTTTAAGGCCGCAGCTTGTTTCGTGCCGGACTTGGCCATGCTGACAACGGTCCATTTTTCTAGCGCCCTGCGCTCGCGACTATCGAGCCGAAATCGATTTCTACGCCGGACGCGGCGATGATCGAGATGCCCCAGGCTTTGGCAGCCGGTTCATGCTTGTGAATCCGTTTGAAATCCTCGTACACATTCACACGTTCCTCAAACCATTGACCGACCGCTTTCGTGCCGCTTTGCATCACGATCTCCGAACCGCTGAACATACCGCCTTCGGTCAACGTGCCCTCAGGCTTGGTCACACTCCAGACATACTTCGTAAACACAGGAATAAACATCAGGTCGGTATCCAGCGAGGCATAGATCGCCGCAATCGGCTCAGTGTCCGTCGTCGCTTTTTGCAGGCGCCAGCGCCAGGTGAGGACAGGAAAGGCCTTCGGATCCCAATCGATTTTCTTTTTCTTGATCCTTTGCCCCGCATCCCTCACCGCAAGGAAGCCCACACCATTCTCTGTCTGAACCTTGTAGGCATCCCGCCCTTTAGACTGGCTTCGTTGATTTTCATGCTCCCAATTCAATGGAAATCCTTCTGCATCTTTACCCTGAAAATCCTCCAGAACCAAGGTTTGGCTTTGGGCAGTGCCCGCACCAGCCATCACGAAGCTTCCACAGACCACCAGTCCGACCGCGAGATATCTCCAGATCATAGCCCCTCGCTTCATACTCCCACCCCTTTTGATTTTTATGCCTCTTGCGACGACGACGGCGCCAGCACCCTCGGATCTTCTTTGGCCAACTCTTCTCCCATTGCAGACGACTGGTTACGCTGGCACATCCAGAATAGGGCGAGCACCGCGCCCCAGAACACCATCATATTGAGCGTCACCATCTTCGCCGCAAACGCAAAGTCCGGTGTAAAGGCCCAGGGAGAGACATCGGCCATCAACTCACTCACATGCCATGCCAACCGCCCGGATGAACGGATATAGCCCATGAGACCCATGACCCACGTAAATGCCGCAGCCAATCCGAATAAACCCGCCATGCCCCTGAGAGAAATCTTTCCCCACTGGACCGGCCCATGGAGGAGCGCCCCCTTGAGCATCATGCGATTGATGACCACGCCGACCACAAGGACCGTCAAGGTGGTTGCAGCCTGCGGCGACGACAGCCCGACGCGGAGCTTCGCCGGCAGATAGTACCCATACACTGAGAGCCAGATAATGTTGAGCGCCCCCAAGAAGAACAGCGCGCCGATGAGGATGTTTCCTTTCGTGACCCAAGGCACAACCATCGTTCGATTGGCGCGACGGTAATACAGAAAACTCATGGTGGTCACGAGAATCATGATATTGACCGCGCCGTTCTTTGCCGACATCACTCCATAGTTGCCGACCACGGGATGCGACGCTCCGCCCATCGCCTTTACTTCACTGGCCGACATAAAAACGGTGTGGGGCGTCAGCCACACGAACAGGGCCACCATAAACACCGAGAGCAGCACTTGGTAGTAGGGCTGATACCGTTCCCCGCCACGAAGGCGCGCCATGCTCTGCCAGAGGTAAAAGTTTACTCCCAGGAAGAGGACGCCGATCAAGATGGCCTGCACGACAAAGAGCCAGGTGAGTAAACCACCCATCATCGTCACACCCATACTCTGGCTGAAGGAGTAGACCGATCGCATCAACCAGTAACCGGCAAAGGGCATGGGTAACAATGCGATGACCGTGACAAATAAAAAGATATGCCCGACCCAGTCGAAATAGGCGCTCTCTTTTTCTGACTTGCTGGTGAAGAATCGATAACAGGCGTAGGCCATCACCACCGCCCCACCGGACATGATGTTTGCCAGAAAGCGATGGACGTTCAATGGATTCCACAGAGCCGAATGGAGCAGATGCCAGCCGTTCCCCAAAAACTGTCCTTTCGCATCGACACCAGCCGGAGCCATCATGAAAGCCGACCAGGCGTTTGCCAAGAGCAGCAGCGCCGTCCCAAACAGGTTGCTCAATAGACCGATCGATGCATGAACCCATTTCGAAGCCGGCTCAGCCAGCCGATTCCAGCTATAGTAATAGGTGATGAGCAGCAGCGATTCTCCAAGAAATACGAACGCATAGACCGGCATAAAGGTTTTGAACGTCCCGCCCATGTACCTCATGAAGCTGGGATAGAAATAGAGAAATATCCCCAGCATGATGCTCCCAACCACCGCTGTCACCGACAGGGCGAGGAGTGCGACTTTGGCCAAGTCACGCGCGAGGCCGTCATAGCGAAGCGCGAGTTCAGGCTTTTTGCTGCTGAGCCCAAGAAATTCCAGCAACACGCAAAAAATCGGCAAGGCGAGAACAAACCCTCCGAAGTAGGTGTGGAGTTGCGTGACAAACCACACGACCAATCGGCTGTCGAACGACCCGATGCGCGAGTAGACGGTCTCCTGAGGAGAAGGAGCCGGCGGCCCCTCGGGGGTCCCTGGTGTCTTGAAATACAGATCAGTCGCGTCCTCGGCAAAAGATTGGCTCTGAAGACCCCAGCCAACCCCCAAGGCCGCGAGAACAGCCAACAGCAGGACGGAGCACCCGATGACTTCGTACGCTTTCTTCTTCAAGACCATATTCTTCGCAGGATAGCCGAGCGAGACTGGCGGGACAGGCGAGACGAGGTGGGAATCCAATCTGTCCACATCGCGCCCTTCTCGCATATCTCGCGCTTCACGCGCCACTCGTTGACTTGCCAAGGATTCCCATGACGAAGGGACATCGAAGCAAGGCACTCGACATCGTCTGTCCTTGTTGCTCTTCCACTTGTCGGCGAAACCCAAGATAGTAACAATACAGCGCCATCATGCCTGTCACGAATCCGCCGACGACCATGGCATAGGCAGTGGGAATTCCTGGCTGTTTCAAGAGAAAAATCACACATCCCGCCGCCACAAGATAGTACGTCGCGGCAAAGGAGAGTCCAGGCCACCACCAATATTTGAGCAACTCGCCCGCCTTCGTCTGCAGCATCCCGTGGCGCCATGACGTCTGTGGACGAAGCCCGCCAAAATAGGCACAGAGCGCGACCCCACCCCCCAACACTGCCACAGCGGACAGTTGAACCAGTGCCGCGCCTTGATGCGCCTCGACAAAATACCCCAACGACGCACCCAGTGCTCCGACAACGAGACCGACCGCCACCCAGGGACCAAACTCCATCGCATGACTACCTACCATCGTGCGGAGAGCCGCCCCGTCGGGAAACGTTGGAAATGGCCGGCCCACGAGAGCCACTTTCCGCACATGTCCGATTTCAAAGGCATCTCGCGCGACAGACGTACAGGCAATAATGATGGCCATCATAGCCGGCCCATCCGGATGTTTAAGATAGTCGTACCCAACGACCCAGAGCAGCGCCAAAACCAACAGAGACAACTGGACCCCATACACAAACCCAATCCAGCCGCCAAGCCAAAGCAGTACGCGGCTCCCGTCCTCGCTCGCGATCTTCCCCCAGGCAGTAGCCCGACCGACGCGATAGGCTAATAACGCCGTCACCAACGAGACAAGGCCGCTGATTACCAACAACACGATCGGCTCCGAAAGCGGCAACAGCAACTTGGCCAACCGATAGACCGCGAACGCCACCAACCCAGGCACAAACATGACAATCCGCTTTTTCTTGCGCACAGAGTGTTCTGTCACAGCCAGACTGAGGCTGGGTAACACTCGTAACGCCATTCGATGCAACATTACAACACCAGTGATGGGTGATGGGTGACGGGTGAACAGTGACGTGAAACGTGCGATCCTCTTCGCTCATCACTCATCACCGATCACCCCTCACTCTTCTGTGCGCCCATCCCGAAATAGCGGGCCTTCACTTCTTCCATCAGCGCGACGGTAATGCGCGTCCCGCCACGATCCGCCACGGTCCGTTCTAATTCGATGCGTGCCATGGCACGTACCGGCGCCGGCACTCTCTCCAAGCGGCGTTCTGCTTCGGATGTCCACTCGATGCGTTCGCCGGTCCTTGGACGGAGCAATATGTCATAGGTGACGACCCGTTCTCCTCTCACCCGCATATCCTGTTCGACTTCACCACGCACGAGCGGGGCCAGATACGGAGGCATGCGGTCCAGCCGATGGATTGCATCGTCGGTCCACATCATCCGATCGACGAGCCCGCCTGGTTGACCAGCGGGGACATCGACCCCGATTTTCAGCCCACAGCCGCGACATTCTGTCCGAATGAACCACTGGGGTGTCCCGTCCCCATACGAACGTTCTTCAACCCCCTCGGTATGCATCCAGCGACCGCAGCCACAGGTCAGCATTGCAAGTTCTCAGTACTGAGTGCTGAGTGCTGAGTGCGAAAGACTTGGAAATTAACTTCTCGGACCGGAACCTTAGGCGTTTCTGAAACCTCAGCACTCAGCACTCGGATCACAGCACTCATACGAATCACCCGATCTTGCCTGGGTACAAGAGATAGAGCATTGTGTAGGTGGTGGTTCCGGTCACAAAGAGGACGCAATACACGACCATCGTGAACCGCCCGAGCGCCCGATGGCGGCGCGCGCCGTTCGGCCAGATTCGCTGGATCGTCATCTCAACCGAGAACACAATGGCGATCAGAGTTAACAAGCTAAGATACACTTCGAATTTCCGCATCGAAAAATCGGCGGTGGCAATGCGCGAGAAGAACAACAACATAACCAGCGCCGTGAGCGTACCAAAAACCACCCCGACCTTCCTCCACGTCGTAAGCAACAGTGTCTCCTTGAGCGATCGGACCCCATCGATCACTTGTTGCGCGCGAAAACCCAGCACGATCATGTAGATCGCCATGATCAATCCGAGAATGACCAGAATGATATGCACCGTCAGCACAGGGATGAAGACATAATCATAGAGGGCTTGCGACCCGCCAAAGCCTTCCTTCCCTTCAAAGGCCAACACGCCTAATTGGCGAAATAAATAGTAGCTTATGAAGAACGCCAACATGGCGATCATTCCGCCAAACATCATCCAATGATGAGCATCTGCCCGGCGTCTCTTCGCCTGAATCCAGCCGATTACAAAGAGCCCCGTAAAGAACGTCGCCATGAGCTGGCTCATATCAGCCCCGACCGTAGCGTGGGTTCCAAAAAATCCCGGCTCTCTCAGCCATTCAAGCATGCTGCCCCTTGTCGCTCGTGGTTTGTCTGGTTCATCTGGTTTGTTTGGTTTATCTGGTTAGTTTCGTTCAACCAAAAACCAGACAAACCAAACAGACCAGAGCAACCAGTCGGCTCTCACGCTTCACAAGCCTTCACGCCCTGAACCACCGCTGACGGCTCCAGTTCTGTGACCGTTGGGAAACCCGCCTCCCCCATCCACTGAATTGCGTCTGCAGTCTTGTAGCAGCCGCCTCGCTCTGTGTTCACGAGAATGTGGACCGCAAACGCGGTCGTCCAGGCCGGACCGGTTCCTGCCTCATTTAAGAATCGATCCTTGATGACTAACTTGCCGCCAGGCGCCAAATGGGTCCAAACCCTCTTCACCAAAGCTGCGTTCGTCGAAAAATCTTGATAATGCAAGATGTCGGACATCAGTGCCACATCGTAGGGTCCGCCCAGTCCATCCTTGTTAAAGTCGCCAGGACGCAACGTGATCCTCGATTCCAGGCCAGCTTCTTTGACCGTTCGTTCCGTGAGCCGGAGCGTCGCAGGCAAATCGAACACCGTGGCAGTCAGCTTAGGATAGGCCTGACAGAACGCAATCGCGTTCGTCCCAGCTCCGCCTCCCAAATCCAGAAATCGCACCGGCCCACTTAGCTGTAGCCGCTTGGCAAGGTCTGGCCCACTCTGCTGTCCGATCCGATGGAGTACCGCCAGTACGTTGCTGCCTAGATCAGGATCAGTCTCAAAGACATGCCGGTCGACCGACCGCTGTCCTGTGCGAATCGTCTGTTCCAGCTTGCCCCAGTTGTCCCATTCCGCATCGTGAAGCAGCAGGAGATGCCCGATATATTGTGCAGAATTACGGACCAGATGAGTGGCCGCGGCCGTCGAATTCCCATAGGAATCCCCGTCCTTTTCCAACAGTCGCATCGCAACAAGAGCATTCAGCAACAGCCCCAGCGTCTGTGCATGGGCGCCGATTCGATCGGCCACTTCGGAAAGAATTTTTCGCTTCCCGTCCAAGGCAGAAAACACATCCAGCCTGACGGCCGTGAGCAGGATTTTCGTCTCCCAGTAGTACCCAAGCTGGAAGATTTCCGCGAGCGAAAGTTCTCGTGACACACCACGTCCCTCAAGCAAATCGCTTTGAAACTCGCCATCTTACCTAGATCGGAAACTGAAAGGCAAGGCGGCGAATTCGAATGGGGAGAAGCCTTCCTTTCGCTCCCCAGCGACCATGATCTACGCTATACAGACTAGTTTCTCTACCCATGTAAAAGGGGGATACTCTCAAGAGACAGAAGCAACGGGACAAAAAACGCCGGACCCAGATGCCAGACACTTGCAGACAGAAATCACCCATACACGGTTGTACCTACCTCAGCCGCTGGGATGGTATGATAAAGCCAGTGGCTGAGGAATGGTCCAGAATGAGAAGAGAAGAAGTTCAATGCAGATCATGGCGCTATCTTTATAGCGCCATTCTATTTATGCTCTCGCTATCGGGGTGTGGCGCCATCCTCCATGGCGGGAAGCAAGAGATAACCTTCGATTCAAAACCGCCTGGAGCTACCGTCAAACTCGATAATGGGGCTCAATTTTTCACCCCTCACACGATGGCATTATCACGATCGTCAAATCATCACGCGATATTCACAAAAGACGGCTATGAACCACAGCAGGTCGTGATCCAGCATAATTTCCTCGTGGGACCGTCCATCGTCGGCAACATCCTCCCGCTCTTTCCGATTGGCTTGGCCATCGATATTATGACTGGGGCAGCCTGGGGATTTGAGCAGGAGTACCTCGCGATCGACCTGACAAAAGCAAAGGCACAGCCATGACTACCTGCGCGACAACGCGATATCCCATGTTTTGGGCTTGTCTGCTCGGACTGGCTGGCCTGGTACTCGCTACGTCAAGCTGTACTGAACCGACTGTGAGCTCTTCAACGAATGAACAGACGCTCGAAACCAGCCTAGATCACCATGGTGTGCAATTCGACACGACGACATCTCGCCCAATCCCCTTCACGCTGGCTCCCGGATCGAAATTGGGACTGCTTCATGACGACCGAGATGAAGTAGAGCGGCATGTGCGCGTAACCCTGGAACAAGCAGTTTTCTCTCTGAAGGCGTCGATCCCAAGCCTCATTGTGGTGGAACGGCGCAGCATCGACGATCTCCAAAAAGAGTTTAAGTTCCAAGCCAGAGGATTGGTCAAGGATCAAGATCTGGCAAAGATCGGACATTTCCTGGGATTGGACTATGTCGTGGTCTTCGATCCGATCTATCACGACTTGAACGAGTTGTACGGGCTCAAAAATCAGATCGACACATGGAACGTGGTGCTCCCCCTGAAGGTCATTGCCGTGAACACGGCTGAGGTAAAGCTCCACTGTCTCGCGACCGTCAAAGCGAAAGTGGGGAGGCAGATGAAGGCATCGGAAGTGCGCCTCCTCAATCGGGAAGCCCTCAGCATCGCGGCCACTCTCGCCAGCCAGTGCCTATCCGCCTCGCTTACTGACGCGACTCCCCACTTCTAGCCAAAACAAGGGTCGCGGTCAGCAACGTAGAGTCTACCCAAAGAAGATCTGCCTGTTGTTGCACTACAGAACACAGAGGCGCGCTGAGGGAGGAGAAAAAAATTTCTTTCCCCCCAGCGGCATACCGCACAGAAGCTAATACCCGTAATAATGCCCGTAATAGCGGTGGTAATGGAGGCAGTTCCGATACTGATAGTAGGAATACATTAGGTTGCCACAAGTCCACCCAGGCTGCCAGTTCGACGGCGGCTTTTGTTGCGGAGGAGGAAGCCCATTCTTGAGTGCTTGCGCAAGATAGGCATCGAGCGCGCCTTGGTCTCCAGCATTGAACGGCCGCTCCATCGTTTGTTGGTTCATGGCCTTCTGCATGGCTTCCATGTCTTCTTTTTCCCCAGCGAGAACCATGCTGTACGCCGATGCCATGATCCCAAGGATAAGAAAACCGCGCAGCACACAATTCAACGGACCTTTCATCATGTTGTGTCGCATGCTCGACCTCGCTTGATTAAGGTGTTGTCGCCAACTGGGAGGGAACGTGTTCTCCCTGCTGGTGCGCATCACGTAACCTGATCATCACGAAAGGAATACCTGCCTCGACTCACCTATCCCTCAAAATAATCCAGACAGCGACTTCGTCAGTCCTTGCGTGAGAGCTGGGGCCGCTTCTTCGTACTCAAGATTCGCTTTGTTGGCCGTGCTGACAACCCTGGTGCGATACTTCTTGAACTTTGTCACCTCGGAAGAAGATTGTTGTGACGACCCCCCAATGCCTTGCTTCAAACTTTGTTGACTATCCTGCCGCACAATCACCCCCTCTGCAGCTTTTTCAACCAACTGAATATCGGTCACGACCATAAACAGCACATCCTTCACAAAAGCGCCCGTCACATGTTCCGTGACGCCTCCGAGGGCACCGCCAATAAGCCCCCCGCCAATGGCACCTCCATATCCTCCGGCTGCATAACCGACCCCGCCGCCTGCCACCGCACCGAGCGCAATCGCCCCACCATACCCACTGTTCAAGGCCGCTGCAGCAGCTGTCGGATCGGTTTTGGCCACGCTGAGGACATTGGCTTGGAGCCGATAGTACGCCTTATTGGGATCCTCCGTGATGCGATAGCCTTTCTTTAGCATCGCTTCTTTAAGCGGTCCCGCAATATCAAAGTTGTCCTTATCCGAGGTGTTGCGGATCTGGATATGCATGATCATCTTTTCTGGCCCGACAGGATCTAGAAAGACCGTCTCGCTCATCTTCGTCTGCACATCGAGGTTCCGTTTGCTGATCATGATTTCTGAAGCCGCGCATCCGGACAGAAACATGAGCGCCAGGCCTCCCACGGCGACACGCGCCAGCGCGAGCGATTGTAGACCCTTCATCCTGTTCATCAACATCCTCCTTCGTAAAAAATTATCGCCCGATTTCAGAAAAAAGTCCTGCTTCATAGGTCCATGGACACATCACTCATACCACCAAATGAAAATCACATCTTGCAGGCACAATGGTCCAACATCTTTGGCCCATGCGGGCTTAGCCGCACTTCTCCAGGCCTGAAGGGAACATAATTTACGTTCGATGAAGAAGAGAAACTGAAGAGATGAGTATCGAAAAAAGGAACGGCAGGGGCGCAATCCATAAGTACGCGTGAGATCGACTCAGGGTTACGGAGAGGGAAACAGCTCATGCGCAAGATGGCACCTCCTGCAACTCCTTGCGTTCACCATTCGAACCCCAGCGGAATTGAACCGCGCATCATCGCCACATTGATTGCAGCGAGCTACCTTATGCTCTTATTTGCAATCTCCCGTCAAGCGATCTTTCTGGAGTCTACGCGCAACATGGGGCAAAAAATAGGCCGCGCCCAAGCATTCACAGTATTGAAAGCAGAGACTTTTACAAGGTCGGACAAGAAACATTTGAGGGCGATGAAGCGCAGACGAGAGAATAGGTTCTTCGATTCAGAAAATACTACCGTTTATTCAGATGTTTATACAGCACACGCCTTTTTGCTTCCGTTCAGCTTCCATCTGATGGCCCAGGCCTCAAATGTTTCAGTCAACTGAATGCCTCTAAGGATGGCACGTGCTCGAGCCTACATCTTCACGACGGCAAAGCGGCCCCGCCCTGAGGCGGTCTTGATGCTCACAAAACTGAGGTGATGATCACCGAGCTGCTGGTAGAGAGGTAGGTAAGAGTCAACCGATGGAGCAGATAGACACAAGCAGGGGTTGGAAGATATAGACTAAGAGAAAACAAAGAGCAAATGGCGTATAGCCGATAGCTCGGAGTTCATGACAAAGGGCTCAGCGAGTTACCCCGCTGAGCCCTTCATTGCGGGTTGCCCCGCTCATGCACACTCTCGCTTACTTGATTTCAGCCTTGAGATTGGCTGTTCCGCCATCTGTCACATCAACCTCAAACTCCACTTTCTTACCCTTGGCGGCGAAGGGATGCCAGGCCACGACCTTGTGCTTGCCGGCCGGCACATCCTTGATCTCGAAGGAACCATCGTCCTTCACGACCGCAAAATGCGGGCTCGACACAGGGAGGAAGAAGCCCTGCATGAACTCATGCTGGTCGCACTGTAAACGATAGAACCCATCTTTCTCGGCTCCGCCACGGAACACCACTGGCTTGTCGAGCTTGTCACCCTTCTTGGCCAAACCGATGTTGAAACCGGTGGCCGAGCTGGTGCCCTTTACTACAAAGCTGTGCGGATTGTGGAGCACACCTTGGAGCGACTTTGGATCATCCGGATCGGCGTCAAGGTTCTCAACCTTGAAAGACTTGTTATTCACCACTACACCAGCGAACGGCAAAAACTCGCAGAACGCCGCCGTCACTTCCGTACCGCTATACCCATCCATGAACGCCTTATCTTCGACATCGATGACGGCAACCACCGCATGCTTCAAACCGCCATCCTTACCGACTTCGATGGTCTTCAAGAACCGCTTATCCCCATCCATCAACGACTTGTTTGGATTCTGTGGACAGAACTTGGGATTGGGGAACTTCGAGAACAAAAATTCTTTCTGCTCGGACTTTCCGGCAAAGGTCACCTTGCCGGAAATCGTTCCGCCTGCGAACGAGGTGAGAGGCGCCGCAACGAACGCGACGGCTGCCACGCCAAATATGACTAATAGTGCACTCTTCATGGGACTGCCTCCTTGTGATTAACGATAGACCCTGATTCCTAGCTCGCTGTTCCCTTCCTTTATCCACCGGCCCGATGAGAGAAAGATGGAAACAGCTTCCTCTCTGGTGTGCTCGATCGACGATATACTGGCGAGTCTGGTCTTGGACCGAGTATGTATATAAAATCCTACCGTATCCTGTCAATCCGAAACAAGAGGCCGAAAAAGCCCGGTCAACGCCGCACGGGCTACTAACCTAGCTTTTGTTCGTCCTGGTCAACCCAAGCGATTTCATCGACTGCTGCGCAGCGGCACGAGCCTTGGTAGCGGGATTGAGCAACTGTCCTGGGTCGGCATGGATGCCGATATCCGATACACGGTTGCATTGCCGAATCACTTCATTGAGGGGAGTCATGGCATTGGCCTGATAGGGATCTGACAATGAGAGCTGTTTGATGAGTGTCTCGGCATACCGTTTCGCCTCTCCGCAATGATGGACGATGGCCTTGGCATCTCCCATCCCGCCATGCGCCACCATTTCTTCAACGTTCTTCATCAAACCGTTGCCCTGCTCTTGCAAACTCATCGTCGATGGCTCTGATGCGCGCACAGCGCTTTCACCTGAGACAAAAGAACACCATAGGATGGCTAGGCCTACCAGCATAACCGTCTGTATACTCCAGCCTCTGGTCATCTATAGCAGTCTCATGCTTACGTCTTCACAGACTGATGACAGATAGAATTACCACCGACGATCCCCGTAGATGCTCAGAAAAACTCTCCGGCAAGGCCGCAGCGAACTATCACTTTATTAAAAGGGTGGCTGGGATGATCCCAACTGCGCGCGTCCAACGAGGGCTTTCTCAAGCCGCGCGTTGCGCGAGCAAGGGGATCGTCCCAACTACCCCACTCCTTTTTCAGCATCCTGCTAATATCGACCCTTCGGCGCCAGCGGAGTAGATGTCAGATCACGGTAGAGACGGTGAAACTCTTCCGTCGTGAGATGTTCATTCTGTAGTTGAGCGAGTGCGGCCTGATCGATGGGATACTCAACCGTGTCGTCATAGTTCGACGATGCGATCGTCACAAATCGTGGAGGGAAGAGCCGCTCTGGAAGCAGAATCCCCACACCGAGGTTATATTTCAACGCCAACCTGATCGCATCTCGCGCCTTGTCAGCCGGAACTTCTCGGCCTAGGCCGATGTTTTGCGGAGGCTGTCCCTGTCTAGCAAACTGAAAGTGGACGTTGGGCATCCCTGCTTGGACAAATTCTTCCTTCAATGAGGCTATTTGACTCTTGTACTGGCTCGCCAGTACGACTTCGACACGGCTGACCGCTGGCGCCGATGCGACTTCAGCCGCGACCGCATGAGCTCCTATCACACAAGCACAGACAGCGAGCGCCACCGCATGAAAATATCGTGAACTGACCATGTTTGTTCGACTCAAAACCTGAATCCCAACGATGTGGTGCCGTTCGCCGCTACAGTTACGTCTTGCACTTTCTCTCCCAGTGTCGGATGCCAGGCCTTGATCCGATACGTGCCTGCCGGAAGATCCTTGATCTCAAAGCTCCCCTCCGTACCAGTGATCGCATAATACGGATTCTCGACGGCAAGCCCATGTCCCTGCATGAAAGGATGCATGCCGCATTGCATGATGACGTCGCGGCGGTTCCCGGTGAAGTGGATGGTGTCACTTGTACCGGACTTGGTAAGCGACGGCCGATGAAACATGATGAACACGTGATCGCGATCCCGTTCATAGATCTGCAAATCGTGGGATACGGGGTCAAGATTTATCACTGTCAATGGGTGAAGTTCCCGCATGACCGATACGAACGGCACGAATTGACAGATATTCGCTTCCAGTTTCGTTTCCGTAAGCTCGAAGGGTTTGCCTTTCTCAATATTCGCGATCGTCACGATTACATCTTTCAGACCTTGCTGTGCTCCAACGGTTACTTCTCGAAGCAGTCGGTACCCGGACCCATCGGATAATGCCCCGCAATAGACTTGATCGGGATACCGGCGAAGCTCGAACGGTGTGGGCGGCGGAAGTTCGCCGGAAAACTGCACGGTCCCAGTTACTGTGCCTCCGTTCGTTACCGTTCCTTCCTCGTAGGCCCAGGCCGTGATCGGACAGATCACGAAAACGCTTAGAATAATCGCGTGACAGATAGAAGCCACAATGCGCCCGCCATGTACAATCATGCTCACCACCATAAAATAGAAACAAATAGAAAGAAAATAGATGGGGGGAGTATGTCTACTCCCCCCATTGTCAGAACGATCTTAACCGGCCTCGTACTCGTTCCGGCAAAACCTTCACTTCGTCATCGAGCCGACGTTCGCGAAATGGCCCCTCCGTCATTCCCATTCTCCGCCCTCTTGGTTGGCGGAACCTGGGGCATCAACGGAAGAATCCGCTGATCGTCAATCGGCAGTACCTTGAAGAGGCCCCATTGTCCTGCGTTGGCATATGCCGGACGTTGGTTTTTCCACATATAGTCGCCAACGATCTTATTCGGACCTCCGGCGCCGCCCGTAAGATAGGCGTTAATCACTTCGGAACCCCCGAACTCCATGGTGCTGACCTGGTCAGCGCCCTGCGAATACGGCTCATGCGGCCACTCGTGGCCATCGACCGTGAACAGCTGAACCTGCTCGCTGAACGCGCCGAGCACGTGAATGGCCACCGGATCTCCGACATGTGCCTGCAACAGCGGCGTCGCGGGCGCAGCCCCGGCTTTGACGCAACTGAAGATCTCCGGTATATCGCAGCCCTTTTCCATCCGCCAGGCGGTCGGTTCCGACTGATAATTCACGGCCGTGATGCCGGCCGCCTGTTGGATATAGGGCATGAAGCTCACGCCTATAATGTTATCTTCGTCCTGGAACATCAACGAAAAGGAACGATAGTTCTTTCTGTTTTCGTTCCCTGGAATCGTCCGATCCACGAGCACATCGGCGCGCCAGCTGCTCTTCATCGTGACATCGGCGCCCGTCATTGGATCGCGGTAGTTCGATCCCTTCGGACCGACAATGATCGAGCCGAACAGGCCATTGCGTGGATTCTCAACCACGTTCCCCCAATCTTGAATGAGGGCGGCCAGCTCTCCGTACTCCGGGTGAGCAAAATAGGTGTATGTTTTGCTCTGTCCCGGACCGATCGTTTGATCGCCCGGGTTGTTGCCGACATTGGCGCCGAACGAATCTTTCGGATCGAACGCCATCATATCGACGTGGAATCCTGCCCGTTCTTTTGCCATCTCATTTTTCAGATTGATCTTGATGCAATCGCCGACGTTCACATGCAGGGTCAGTGGACTCGGCCTGAGTTCGCCGGCCTTGACCTTGCCACGATCACCGTCGAGCACGTACATCTTGCCCTGCTCGTTCCCAAACACCATCTTCCGTTCCAAATCGACTTCCATCACACCCGGCGTCCCTTCGTGGTACCGGATGTTCTGGTCGATCGCCGACACGTTGAAGGTCTTCACGGGAGCGTCTGCGGGACAGACCGACGGAGCGGACTTTTGAATCTGCTCACGGCTCGGCAAAGGCTTCAGATCCCCTTGCAGTTCATCGAAGACCCGGAAGATTCCCCAACTGCCTTCCGCGAAGTGGGAGGCGCGGCCGCTATAGTAGAGATAGTCGCCGGCCTGTTTCTGCGGTCCCCCCGCAGCTGGAATCGCTGGATCGTAGCGCTCCCCGATCGCCAGGTGAATCGTACTCCGCGGCATGGCGGTCGTCGAATACCGTTCCATCGGGAACCAATGGCCTGTCACGTGCCAAGTATGCACTTCGTTTGCAGATCCTACCAGGGCACGCACCAGAATCGGATCGCCTAGATAGGCCCTCAACAACGGAGTGCCTGGATCACCGTGAATACCGGACACAAAGAGTTTCGACGGGTCAGGATTATTGGCTAGACGCACACTCAACGGCTCCACGCGCATGCTATAGCCGCTTCCTGTGGTGGCTTCGCCGCCGTTCAGAAACCACATCGGCGACTTATTGATTCGCTCCGGGAACTGATGAGACGGAGGCCCATCGACGGTGGTCGCCCCCACTCTCGCTTGCGGATTATCGGTGGTGATCAATTCCGCCGTCCGGGCGTTGCTGTCCATGATATGCATCATGACTTCGCGGAAACTGCCACGGATATGGGCGGAGACGGGCTCCAGGGTATGGATGTCCGCAATAGGGCCGCTCCGGATTTCTTTCCCGGTAACCGGATCGTGATAGGTCGACCGCGGCGGCTCGGTAATAAACGCTGAGAACAACCCATGTCCCCAGGTATCGGTTCCGAAGACATGGTCGTGCCAGTACACGGTGCCGAGATCGGCATCGACATACCAGCGCTCTCGGATGAATTCGACGCTGGCGATATCGTTCTTGCTGTGCGCGTACTTCAACGGCGCATCGAACGTGATGGTCTTTCCGTTGATGGTTTTGATACGCGCCACTTCGAAGTATTTTGGATCGTCCATCCCTACGCCAAGTTCAATGTTCACATGGAACTTGGACGCATCGCCCACTGTGATGCTGTGCGCGCCGGCTTTCGTATCTGCCGTCAGCACCGTGTTTCCGGGAAGGGGCATTCCCTTTTCCGGTTGAGGATCCTTCAACATGGTGAAGGCGCGCAACGACATGTCGTATGAAAACCCGATCGTCGGGCCATCGGATGCGCTGGTATCGAATTGGAAGAAGTGCGGATGAAGATTGATCTTGTTCGACCATCCAGTCCGCGCATCATCCGGTATTTCGTTCTTAAAAATGATGTCGACGCAATCGTACACGTTTCCGCGAATGACCAACGGAAGTTGCTTTTTTGGATTCTTGCGAACTTCAGCCTCTTCCTCATGCAACACATAGATCATTCCAATTGGATCGACAAGCGCGGCAGATTTAAACGTCGCCGGCTTGAGCGTAATCGGCAGTATAATGGAATGAATCGTGTAGAACTTGCGCGGAGAATTTTCCGGACACAAGCTCCAAGGCCCCTGCTCACCTGGCTTGGCCTGTTCCGTGCTTCTCGTTCCATCTTCACGTACACGGAAAGGTTCTAGCCACGGTGCTCCGCCATGATTCGGGGCAAACGGAGGCCGCTTCCCAAGATGTGGACGCAGCCAGGGGAAGGCCAGTTTTCCGGTTTGAGGATCGAACGTAATGGCCGGACGCTTCAGAGGGGTCGGAGATTGGTAGTCAGCCCACTTGTGCGGTGTCTCCGGCTCGTTGAGCGCCAGCGTACCGTCCCACTTCCAATTCACCACCGTCGCGTCATTCGCCTTGGCCTGCTGCACTTGATCTTCCGTCTTGCCAGGCAAACCTTGCGGCGGCAGCATGTACTCGACCCAATCCTTGATTGAGACCTTCACCGGATTGGATTTCCAATCCGTCTTATCTTTCGTAACCTCGTACTTCTTTCCACCGTACCAATCCACGGTGGTGCCGACCAACTTATCCGAGCTAACCGCGAGCTTGATCTTCCCCTTGCGATCAGGAAGTTCGACGAGCGGCTTCATCACGTCAGTTTGGAACCCGGTCGACTGCAACGTGTTGTAGACACGCCAGAATCCCCACATTCCCGTCACATAGTGCTGCGGGATATGGCAGTGAAACACAAACTCACCGGCCAAGGCCTGCAAGCCGCCGGAACCGCCCTCGGTCACCTCATCGTAAATCTCCGACGGACCGATAGTCTGCACATCCAGCCGATCCGACGGATCGCTGATAGGCGGAAACTTCACCGGGCCGTTCTTGGATAAGGTCGGATCGATCCTGCTGGTGCCAGGCTGTCTGGCCCACCGGATCGAACCGCCATGCAGATGGTGCGAGTGCACGATTTCAGACCCACCGACCATCCGGAACGTAGCCGGATCCCCCAAATATGAGCGGGGAACCGTGGTTGCAGGATCGCCGAACGTATAGGATCCGTAGCCCTGCGACTCATCTGCAAACCCGACGAGGTGCTCCTGCATCTCAAGTCTTGTGCCGTGTGGTTCGCTACGGTAGTTGAGCAAGCGAGCTGCTGGCCGGTAGGTGTCCGTGTGCGGATCACGCTGCGGCAACATGTCGCCTTTGCGGTTCAACAGTCGAAACGTCTCGTCTCCCGCCTCGTGATAGAAAATGACAAATTCGCGGAAGTCCGAGGCGTTCGCCAGATCAATCATGGCCTCCCAGCCGCTCTTCATTTCCTCGCCGGTAAAGGGGCTCAGATGTCGCGCCCCTCGCTGCTCGACCACAAGCGAACCCAGCAGGCCCAAGGAATACTGCTCTCTGGTCGCATGGCTGTGGAACGCGCGCCCGCCTACCTGAAGATCAATGGGAATGTACCACTCGAACTCGCCAGTCTTTCCGGTTGGCACCAGTGCATCGGGATTATTGGCGGTCGCCGGCTTGCCCGTGCTGGCAACAAGCATCTGCGAGCCGTTGATGATCATGTTGGTCGGTTCGTCAGCAATCTGATTTCTCAATGTGACCCGGAGACAATCCCCTTGGTTCGCTCGAATGACCAACGGTTGGATCAGATCGCCCTGCAAACCGTTCGACACTGCGCCTGTGGCAAACGTCGGATCGTCGCTTTCCCGAGCAGCTTTGTTTTTTTCCTCTTCCGCCCGCACACCTGCCACATTCTCGGTTAGCGCATACATGTAACCTGGATAGAAATCCCCAAATCGATTCACGGTGATTTCAACGTTGATCGTGGAAATATCGAAGGCACGGACAGGGGCTTGCGCCGGACAGCGAGCGCCTTGCGTGACCTTCACCTTATCCTGATCTTCCGCGACGAGCAGTATCCCCTGCTGCATCGCATGGGCTCCGGCGCCCTGGAACGGCCCTTTGCTCTGCACCTGCCGCTCGATTTGCTCGATGGCCTTCGACATCTTGTCCATCAGCATCGGACCCGCCTGTGTATTCACCGGTGTCGCGACATCGACAGCGGAATCCACTGCAACATGCGCGTCGTGCGACATGACCGCAAACACAGGCGTCGCCTCGGCAAACCAAAGACAGGACGCAAGCCCCATCACCCCGGCCCCCACCCACTTCAGTGATGCACCCATAACGTTTAGCCTCCTCCTTTAATCGGTCACTATACTGATCCGTCGAATATCCATTTTTTCTCTGGTGCAATTAGGAGTCTGATAAAAATCGGGTTATTCAGACCACAGACGAGGGGCTTGAGTCAAGAGGGAATCTTGTCCAAAGTCGCCGGTCTCTCCTTCGCTCAGGTAACACAACGCCTCACGCAGTTTCTGGACGGCGAACACCTCTCAAATTGGCGCAGCACGGATGATGGTTCCGGCCTCTGACGCCTGAGAATCTCTTCTTCGATGCGCCCACCTCCGCTTCTGTGCGATAATGGCGACTATGCTTGTAAAGCGTTGGCTGGTAGGCGATCCGCTCAAGAGTACTCAGGCAGTACACGAACGACTGTCGAAAACCCTCGCTCTCGCGATCTTTTCCTCGAACGCGATCTCTTCCGTGGCCTATGCCACGGAAGAAATCTTGCTCGTGCTGGTCCTTGCAGGAACTGCCGCCGTTGCCTGGTCCATTCCCATCAGCCTTGCAATTCTGTTTCTCGTCGTCGTCCTGACCATTTCCTACCGTCAAATCATCTACGAATACCCGGCAGGTGGCGGGGCCTATATCGTAGCCCGCAACAATATAGGGGAACTGCCGTCACTGATCGCCGCAGCGGCGTTGATAATCGACTATGTCCTCACGGTAGCCGTCAGCGTGGCGGCAGGCATCGCGGCCCTGACCTCAGCCGTGCCGAGTTTGTTCGAACATCGCGAAGCCCTCGGCCTCGTCGCCATCATCTTCATTATCGTCATGAATCTTCGCGGCGTGCGGGAGTCGGGGAAATTCTTTGCCATCCCCACCTACTTTGCCATCGGCGCTCTCGGCATTATGGTGGTGGTCGGAAGCGTCCAAGCCCTATTCGGACAAGCTGTCTCTTTGTCACCGGACCACCAGACGGCGGTCGAAGACCTGACGCTGTTCCTGATCCTTCGTTCATTTGCCGCAGGCTGTTCGGCTGTGACCGGAATGGAAGTGATCTCGAACGGCGTGAAAGCCTTTCGCCGGCCGGAGTCCCAGAATGCCTCGACCACGATGATTCAGATGTCGCTGATTCTGGCGGCATTATTTATGGGTATCAGCTTCATGGCCTCCCACTATGGGATCCTGCCCAAAACTGATGAGACGCTCATTTCACAATTGGCACGTCTCACCTTCGGCACCGGAGCTCTGTATTACGCGCTCCAGATTGGGACGATGCTGCTGTTAATCCTTGCCGCAAACAGTGCCTTTGCCGGCTTCCCTCATCTCGCATCGATCCTGGCACGCGACGGCTATATGCCCCGTCAGATGGCGACATTCGGCGACCGCTTGGTGTTCTCAAACGGGATCATCATTTTGGGAATTTTGGCCTGTTTCCTCCTGATCCTCTTTCACGGCGACACCCATGCCTTGATCCCGCTCTACGCCGTCGGCGTGTTCATCTCCTTCACGTTGTCCCAAACCGGCATGGTGCGCCGATGGCTGACCAGGAAGGGGCCGCATTGGCGAAAAAACCTGATTGTCAACGGCGTAGGCGCCATCACGACCGGCATTGCCACCATCATCCTTGCCACGACCAAGTTTACGCACGGCGCCTGGATCGTCTTTCTCCTCATTCTCATATTGGTCTTGATGTTCCGTTCAATCCGCTCGCACTACAAAGCCGTCGCTGAACAGATCACGCTCACGCGTGACCACCGTCCTCCACTTCCACGGCGCAATATCGTCGTGATTCCCATCAACGGCGTCAATCAAGCGGTCATTCGAGCAGTCGATTACGCACGCAGCCGTCCCGGCGAGATTCAGGCGGTCATGGTGGATGTGGATGCAGAATCCACGGCGCGCATACAAATCCAGTGGGCCCAGTGGGGCTGCGGTGTCCGGTTGTCGGTGTTGCCCTGCCCATACCGCTCTGTCTTGAGTTCCTTCCTCGACTACGTCGAGGAGCTCTTGAAAAAGGAGCCGGACACCTGGGTGACCGTCGTGATCCCGGAGATTCTTCCCGCCCATTGGTGGCAGGGCATCCTGCACAACCAACGCGCGCTGCTCCTCAAGACGGCACTGCTGTTCAAAGAGCGAGTCATCCTGACCGATGTGCCATTCCACCTGAAGAGGTAACCGTGGAGCGTGAAACGTTAAACGTGAAACGTCAAACGAGGTGTCGAAACCTCGGTCTGTTCCTGTTGGCAACTTGCCTCATTCTCGCAGCCCACCCAGCTCAAGCTTTGAAGATCGTCGAACCGGCGGAAGGGGCGAAACTAACGCCAGGCACAGCCATCACCGCCCGAGTGGACCTCGGCAAAGACTCCGGCATCGTCCAGGTCCGCTACTATTGGTACGGCGAACATGATGACACCCTGGTCGAACAGGAAGACGCCACGGCCACCGGATCGATCGTTGCCCCGGTAGCACTGATTGGATTGTCCAACCATAACCCACCCTTCGGCGGCCCGTTGTTGGTTCCGAAAACCGGCATCGGGCCGATGCGTTTGCTGGCGGTCGCAGAAATCTCGCGTGGACGGCTGGGCACCAGATCCGTCTTCGACGAAATCTTAGTACAAGTCGAACCCCATGCCGCCCTCACCACCATCGAGTTCGAAACCGACAAGCCCTTGCAACTCGGGCGAGCCGGGCAATCCTCTGCATTTGGTCATGTCGATTCAATGGGTAAGATCTTCGAGTTACCCGTGGTGGGTGAGTTCGCCGACGGCGTCACACGCCGGATCAGCTCACCGGCTAGCGGCACTAGTTACAAGTCTTCTAATGACAAGGTCATCAAGGTCTTGAAAGATGGCCTGCTCCAGATCGTCGGCAACGGCAAAACCATGCTCACAGTGACCAATCGTAGCAAGCAAGCCTCGCTCGATGTCGGAGTGACTGTAAACGACGAGCCGAACGAGCCGCCGATGGCCGACGCAGGAGCGAACAAGACCGTGAAGGCCGGTACGAAGGTGAAGCTGAGCGGCTTAAAAAGCCGCGATGCCGAAGGCGAGGCCCTGTACTATGCGTGGAGTCAGGTACGAGGCAGCAAGATCGCGCTGCTGGACGTGGATAACGCCGAAGCGTCGTTCCTCGCGCCGACCGTGTCAGAGAAACGGACCTATCGCTTCAAGCTGCGGGTGACGGACAAGAAGGGGGCGGATTCGGTGCCGGCATATGTGGACGTCACCGTCGAACCTTAGCGGCTGCTGAAAAAGGCATCCAACTTCGTTCTCGGCTCGCAAGAGTCCTCAACGTACCCCGGAGGGTACGCCTCCGGCTCTTGCCTCGCCTGCGGCCTTGTTGGCTGACCTTTTTGAGCAGCCTGTTTTAGACCACAAAACTCTGGACACTGCTCTCGACTATTAACCTTATGGCTCCAATCTATTTCTCAAAAGGCTGAAACTATGCTGCCTACCGTCTTCACTGATCGTCTTAGTCAAATGATGGGCGTAAAGATGGAGGAAATCGCTCAGGAAACACAGGAAGCGTTTTCCAGAGACAGTGCGGAAGCCGCCAGCAGAGGATTGATTCATTCAAGTACTACTCTTGGCCTTTATCAACGAAGACGAGTTCAACAGATAGAGAAGCGTGTGAAAGCTGTCCTCGAATGCCAAAGACGTCTCATCTCCGCCGTGCACCTTCCGCTAAGCGAGACCTTGGCTTCTGAGCTTAAAGCACAGCTATATGAATGGGTAACGCCAGAGTGGTGCGAGCAATCTGTGCAGTCCGACCCCGACCTGGGCTTGGTGAAAGACTACAAAACTGGCTTTCAAGAAGAAACCTTGCAAGCCAGAAACAGCGCCCTGAGAAAAGCCTCCATTGAAATTGATCTCCTTGTCGATGAGTTGCGCACACGGTCAACCACGCAGGCTCCAGAGAATGCTAAGGAATTAGACCAAAAATTTAAGATCCTTTTGAGCCCTGACCAGGTCAAAAAAGACTTCAATGAGTGGAAAGAGAAGCTAGGCCCAGTCAAAGGACACATCGCTGTTCTTTTTATCGACCTCGATAAATTCAAAGCACTGAACACGAAATATACTGAGCCAAGAATTGACCAGGACTTCTTACCCGACGTGATGAACCTTGTAGAAAGCTTCGTCCGAGTCCGAGGAGAAGCGGCGAAATATGGAGGAGACGAGTACGTCGTTATTCTCCCGAACCATGATGCGACAGATGCTGTAGCATTTTCCGAGAAGCTTCGCCGAGTATTCGAACAACACAAATTTGCAGTCGCAGGGGACGATGTTCGAATTACCGTGTCGATCGGTGTGAGCTTGTGGCCACTTCATGGGTCGAGCTATGAAGAAGTGCTCACGAAATCGAGTGCCGCGAAGCAAATCGCCAAAGCTAATCGTAATAAGGTTGTTCTTGTTCAAGCAGCATCGGAGCAAGAACTCCCTCTCCCGAAAAGCGGGTTATCCCCTGCAGGACAAAAACTCGCTCAGTTCTTAAATGAGCAATCCGTGAACGCTGATGAAGGAGACCCAATTCTCGATTCAGAGTCGGTGCTAACAGGAACAAGGATGACTGAAGAGGGGCTGGCTATTGCTGCCGACGAGCTAAGAGCGCGTGGCTGGGTCACAACTCAAGCAGACGGAAGTAAAATTGGGTTTCGATACATCCAGCCCACCATTTTCCTTTTCGTTGAAACCGATCCAGCCTTGAAAGGCTGGGACCCTCGTCAGGACGCAAAAACTGTGGCACGTACCGCCATTGAGATGGATCGCCAGTCACTATCACCTGGGGAAATCAGCGAGAACCTTAAATGGGAACCCCGGCGACTTAACCCAGCCATGAGCTGGCTCGAGAATCGAGGTTTTGCAAAATTCTCGAGGGCAATGGGTTCTTCGCCCTATCGATTCACTGGAATGTTCATCACGCCTTCAACCCGCCGCCTTGCTTCAGAGACCTAAATCGGGAGAGATGAACTGTGCCTGGAACCGTTTCTCTCACGCCTCAGTCGCCCCATTCCATGCGGCCTTGCTGGATCGTCTTTTTGAGCAGCCTTTGAAGAGCACAGAATTCAGCTACCACCACTAGCGTTGTCGCTAACAGTGATTACTTGAGTAACAGAGGCGAGTGGAAAAAAGTCCGGAAGATAGCTGTCTATCTTTTCATCTTTCAGATAATGATGACCAACTGTTGGGAACAGGCTGGCATCTAAAGGGCATTTGGCATTTGGGTTGTGGAATATCGAGACGCCTTCAGACCAAGTTTCTGAACACTCACCCGCTTCGATGTACAATGTAAAATCCTTCGGCTTCAAGCCGTTCCCTTCATGGTCATAACGCTTCCCGGCTCTAATCATCTTAACTCCAGGGTCTCCGAAGCCAGCCAACTTTCCCATCCGGTTAAATTTTGAGACAGTCCCGCTGTTGCTAAAAAGCACTGCGCTCACATTTTCGCATTCTGGCTGAAAAAAGAATCCAGAAGGGATCCGTTTGTCACCATATGTATGCTCGGCTATTCGCCTGAGGGATGACTCGATTCCTCTTACAGTCGCCTTCTGCTCAGACTTCATCCCATATAAATATTGCCAAAGAGAGGGATGCGTCCACAGCATCGAATGAGACTGATGGAAATCTGCAATCGCAAAAACTAACGGCTTTCCTTTTACATGCCCCAGCTCCCAATAGCGCTTTGAGAGTTTGGAAAATAACGCGCTACCAAATTTTATCGCTGCATAGTCCGCCAATTTGTCACGATCCGACTCGGTTTCTGGTGATACCTGAAAGGTTTCACCGCCCTGAGTTGGGTTCACGGTGACAGCTTCAAGGAAGATGGTTCTACCGTCCTTTTGACACAAGTAATCGGGAGCTGCGAACCCCCTATCGATAAAGAACTGGTTCTCATGAAGAAAAGCATAGATGAATAGTTCCCAAAGGCGAGCGTCAAAGGCAGTAGTCTGAAACTGCTGAATATAATTCCCATCCGGGTCTTCAAAGGAATAAGCAATTTCCGCCATGATCTCCCTAGCAGGAGAATACCCTTTACCTTCAGCTAACATACGAAAGTTCTCATACAGCTTATCGCTAGGGACGACTTGCCTGAAAATCTCAAACTTTTTCTGGATAACACGGTCGCCCTGAGGGAAAACCTTCTCACCCGTGATTGAGTAATGCGACACCTTCAGGTAAAGCTCCTTCCGCGCCGTGTCAGCATCAGGACGACTGACATCTTGATCAATAGCACGGAATAGAGCTCGCTCATCGCGCCCAAGAATGACATAGCCCCAATCATGATCCTGCTTGTCCCACGTCAAAACCCCCAGAACATTGTCATCCTGATCGGCATACCATTCTCTTTCCTCGATAAAGAATTCGACAGCAGGAGATTTTGAAAATGTCAGAGCCTCAAACCTTGCTTTTGAAATTGCCTTGGCAGCCATGAGAACACCTATGCCTTACTCAACCGCACTGGCCCGTAGGTTTGGCGGGCTTGATGGAGTTCCTTGATATGGCGGCGGAGGGCTGGGCCGAATTTGGAGGCGAGGACGGCCTTACGATGGGGGGCGATGTTCTGTTCGACCTGCTCGATCGTTTCTGCCAACTGCTTGACCAGCCGTTGGCCTGAGCCGGTGAGCCACTTGAGATGCCAGCTGGCATACTCCAAATCTTGGATCGAGTAGCGGACGGATTCCACTTCTTCAAGACAGCGAAACCGGGCTCGCTGCAGATCGCGCGAGGTCAGCCCTGCTCGTGTCCATCGACCCGATCCACCCCGCCCAGACGCCCACGTTGAGAGTCGTTCGAAGAGCATCGCTCCCATCGTAAACGTAAAGGCCGCATGGAGAATGCCTCTGAGCGGACGCAGGCTGCAGCGCCAGGGGGAATAGAAGATCTGCTGGTTACGATCCCCGTGATAGAGAATCTGCTTGCGCAATAAGAGATTTAAATGATGATGGCTGTTCTCGTGGACCACATCGTCGATCAGATCGAGGTTGTCCCGGTCGAAACAGTTGATAAAGGATAGCCCTGGCCGATGGCGATAACTGAAGCTGACGACGCCCTTGGCCTTGAGTGGGATGATCCGAGTGGTCAAGAGCGCGAGGACCTCGTGCCCTTCCGGCCAAGCATCTTGTACGTTTGTCCATGCCTGGTTGATTCGCTCCACTTGATCGGCTGAAGTGGAGGCCACAGTCCGAGGCTGGCGATCCTTCCCATAGACGAGCGTCGGCCCGACTGTAACGGCCCTCGATCGAGTCTCCATTGCCACGATCGGCGACCGGTGCGTCCAGCTCCATTCCAACCGATTGCCTCTCCTCGTGCACAGAGGCGTCACGGTTCGCCCGATCTTCAGGGACAGATCATGCGGAGAGACTAGAATAGTGGCTTTACCGGATGATTGTTTCAGGGCTCTCTTCACCGCGGGAGGCGCCGCGTAGATATCGCCCTCCATCCCAACGGCCATCGTTCCGAACATCTCTGCCCCTTCGAGATTGTGGCCAAGATGTACCTCTATGGTCCAAGAGGGAACCTTGCGAGAGGCGCACCACAACATCGGAAGTCCCGGCACGAGACAGAGCGATTCCTGAGTCAGTTCCTGCGTAAGACGGGCACAGAGTTCGTTGAGTCGCCGTTTGAGTCCCGATGCCTGCGAAACACCGCGTGGGAATAGATCGTCCAAATAACTATTCTCGAAAAACTTCTCTTCGCACTCGGCAAACAACTGCGCCGCAAACTCACGGGGATTCTGCTCCTCGCGGATTTGCTGCAGCAGATCGATAAAGTACACCAGGTCGTTCAGCGCTTCGATCCAGCCGACCACTTTCCAGTGGGCATAGGCATCCCGTTCGAGCGCTTGCCCAAGGAACCGGAAATAGGCCACTGGCAAGGCCAGCGATTTCGCAACATCTGCATATTGGTTTTCCAAGTCCAGGCAGAGATCGCTCAACAATCGCTTCATCGACAGACGAAACTCTTCCTGAAGACGAGCCAGCAATGGCACATCGAGCAGCGGCATGGAGAACACAGGCTCCGAGATGGAGGAAGTTGGCCCGCATGATCCATGAGCGCTTCTGCTGCAATCGCCGATCCGCTGCTACGACGAGCCTTCGGCCGGCGGGCTCGCCCCTCGGACCTTCAACGTACTGCAAGAGTACGCCTCGGGTCCTCACGGCTCCGCGCGCCGGTCTCGCGACGCGACTCAGCGATTTCGCGACGAACCGTCATGAATCATGCGGGCTAGACTGTACCGGAGGAAGGGACGCGCTGCAAGAAGAGCGAGCGGGTGAAGTAGTCGCCGGGGGTTAGCGGGTGAGAATGCCTATTTTTCTTGGTGTCCTAAAGGTTTTCTTCGGTAGGTAGCCCAGTTCATCAAGGCGCAGTTCTTTGACATGCTGCATCACATGATCGCTGAGATCGGTCTGCACGGATGCTTCCTGAGACGGTGTGGAGACTTCTACCTGCGTGAAGGGTAGTTCATCCTTCCAGAGCAGTTGGCCATCGCGATTCATCAGGTATAGATAGAGGCGTCGTGAGCCCTCTGTTTTCCACCCCCAGTCGCTCGGGTGCGAGGCCGAACCGGCGGCAACGCGACTGACAAGCACAGTATCGACGCCCAGGTTCCGCGTAACTTCTTTCGCTAGAGTACTACGATTTGCATCATCGGCTTCTTCCGAATGTATGTCAGCCACGGCGATTCCTGTCGCGATGTTCACCGGCATTTCGACACGCAGCGCAGTTTCCTCCTGCAACAGGGTGGCAAGCCGCGCGCCCATCTCCGGATCGCCCTCAACTGGAAGGACTGCCACGCTCGTCACCTTCGAATTGGGGACAGCATTGCTCGAATGGTCCTGCTGTGCCACCCATGATTGCTCGAACGGCTCAAAGGTCGCATTGCTGCTCCTCATTGAATCCACTGCCACCATTGCCACCCAGGCTCCGGCGAGGCAACCTTGCAGCAGAAAGGACCCGGCCACAACCAGACTGAGGGTCATGACACGCACCCAGCCACGCTGGCTACCGACTTGGACTGCTGCCAAATCGAAGGCTCTTGTCATCGTGTCACGTTCCATAAAGAGATGTTTCAGCAAGAGAAATGCCTACAGGACGAGACTCACACAGCACCTCCAACCTGTCGAGTTATTTACTGTTATCGACAGGCCAAAGAAATACGCCCTGTCAGTCCCACTGAGCAGAGGGCCTAAACCCTACAGCTGGATGAACAAGTTGGAACGCCGACGAAGAACGCGTGGGACACCAGAAGGCTGGGAGCGGAACCAAAACCTTATTGAGCAGATCGTGATATCATGGCAAGGGACCGGCACTCATTGATATCGTCGGGCCGACCGACCCCAATCCCGGAGCGAGGAGCCTGTCCGACATTGACCTTCGGCAATGTCGAGCAGATTTCTAGGCCGTCGCTTTGAGCGCATGACGGAGCCGCGGCATGGCCGCTTCCGTTTTGAGTAACCGCGTGGCTCCCGCCTGTTGGATCATCCGATGTTGCTGAATGAGCGGATCGACAATGTTCCCGCAGGACACACATCGCCAGCCTTTCATCCACATCGAAATACTGCTCTCCCGTATGTCGATTAAGTTATCAGTAACCATGAAACCGTGACATCTTGCACATTGCATGGGGCCCTCCTCTGTTACCGCCGGAGCCCACGACGCCACACCCACCACCCTCTCAGCTTAGCAGCCGTGTGACCAGCCGTTTACCTGCTTAAGAAGCAATCGCAATGCCACGGGTGTTGTTATGACCGCTTGCGTGTTTTAGCAGTGAATCGTAGAGTGCGCCGAACAACATTCGACCTCTACCGCTTATACGTGTGACACATATTGGTCCCATGCGGCAAAAATGGTCTGCTTCACGAGCCGACCGAGCCGATGACCTGAGGGGGGAATTCCCTCTTTCGCAGTAAATCTACGCCGCTCTCTTCAATTTCGGTGGCCGATCGGGGACGAATTGTGGCACTGACTGCGACAGAAATTGCGAAGGTGACGGGTGAGCTTGCTCCAGCCTTGGCCGGAGGCTGGATTCAAAAAATTTACCAGCCGACGGATCGCACAGTAGTGCTGGAGATTCGTGCTCCGGGACGAACCCACCGACTCCTCATCTCATGCTACCCCGAAACCGCCAGGCTCCATTTCGCCACGGAAGCCTTTCAGAATCCACCGACACCTCCACCCTTCTGTCAATTTCTCCGCGCCCATCTGCAAGGGGCACGAATCGACCAGATCGAACAGATTCGAGGAGACCGGATCGTTCAGCTTGCACTGACCGCCAAGGAAGGTTTCTGCAAATTGGTCGCAGAACTGACAGGGAAAACATCGAATCTCCTCGTGCTCGATGAGGCAGGCCATATCCGACGAGACTTGAACGGAGTGAAGGATCGTGTAGGACAACTATACGTTCCTCCCACTCACCAGCAACGAGAACGAGGCGCCGCCGACCAGGCGCGATTCAGCCAGGACATCCCAGCATCACTATTTCCCCTGTCGGCTGCCATCGAAGCCTATTACCACAGGGCAGAAGCTGTTTCAGTCATTGAGACCGTGCGGAATGCCCGGGCAGGGATACTGAGAAGATCAATCAAGAAGCTCTGCCGCCGCATTGAGGCATGGCACGAAGACCTCGCAAAGGCAGAGAAGTACAAGACCTACAATCGCTACGGCGAACTCATCAAGGCGAACCTCGGGACCATCCGCAAGGGCCAAACCGATGTCACCCTGGTGGATTATTTCGATGAGGAGCTTCCCAACCTGACGATCCCGCTCGACCAGGCCAAAACTCCCCAAGGTAATATGGACGATTACTTCCGAAAGCATCGGAAGCACCTGGCGGCAGAGCGGGAGCTGCGGCCACGTATCGAGGAAGGGCGGAAGGAATTGGAGACTCTGCGCCAAGAAATGACTGCTATTGAACAAGGAGTCTGGCAGCCGCCCGAGACCGCGCGTCCGAGCGCGCGAACAAGGACCCCTTCGCGGACAGGAGCAGGAAAGGGCCGCCAGGAACAACGGCGGGGTCCATTCCGCCGCTTTACCTCATCAGACGGTTTGGCGATTTATGTCGGAAAAAACGCGCGCGAGAACGACGAGCTGACGTTCGGCCTCGCCAAGAGCGACGACCTCTGGCTGCATGCCCGCGGTACGCCTGGCTCGCACGTCGTGGTGCGCTTGGAAAAAGGAAATGATCCGCCGCCCGAGACAATCCGAGACGCCGCCACGCTGGCGCTGCTCTATAGCGATTTGAAGAAAAGCGGCAAAGGCGACGTCATCTACACGAGACGCAAGTGGGTCAAGAAAGCGAAGGGCCAGGCGCCAGGAGCCGTCATCGTCACCCAGGAGAAATCGCTGCATGTGAGTCTGGAAAAGAAACGGTTGGATGCACTCAAGGCCCGATCATCTCACGAGTAATCGTTTGAATCTCGCACTGCCTTTCCTCACATTCCCTTACCATGCTAGGAGCCTGTCCGACATTGCCTTCGTGACGAGGTGAAGGAGATGCGGCCAGATGCGAGGCCGCAGGCTTGGAAAAACCGGAGGTGTATTCGCTGGAATACATCGAGGATTTTTTCGGGCCGAGTACGACGCAGATGGTTGCGGATCGTTCGCCGCAGTAGAAAGGTCAATGTCGGACAGGCTCTTAGAGTGCCCATATATGGGTACCTCCTCGTCTCTCCCTATCTCATGCTGTCAGAAACGTGAATTATCTCGCCATGGATTCTGCCCGGTACTATGCTGTCGACGTAGGTAACTACACTATGTCAGGACAGCAGGACATTGTGCCTCAATCCCAGTCGCCCACCATCCTGGTGGTCGATGACGAGCCTACCGTCACGAAGTTGTGCAAGGAAATACTGCAGCAGGCAGGCTTTTCGGTCCTCGATGCCGAGGGCAGTTCAGAAGCACTCAAAATCTGCGCGCAGCACGAAGGGCCCGTCGATCTACTGCTCGCAGACATCATCCTCCCCCCTCCGGGCTTTCAGTTGGCCTCAAGCTCCAATCAATTCCCTCACGTGCACGGCCACGAGCTGGCTGTCCGCGCACTCCACATGCGAAAAGACCTACGAGTGATCCTCATGTCCGGCAATATCGACCAGGATTTGGCAGGGTACGGGATACGCCGGGGGAACCTCCCATTTCTTCCGAAACCACTTCAGGCTCAATCCCTGGTGGCGCTTGTGCGACAGACTCTTCATGCGCCTCCTCCTTCGATCGAGAGTCTGACAGAGGGCCCTCCCGGAACTCCAGAAGTCGGTGATGGGTGGGTTGATTAGCTGACGGCCCCCACGTCTTCAAACACAGCGACCATCTCTCGTCCTGCGGCAACAAGCAAAACGGGGCTGCCATCATGTCAATGACAGCCCCGTTCATATTCACGAATTCATATTACCAGCGATCGCGCTTACCGCCGCCTGCACCGCCACGGCCACCGCCTCCGCCCCCACCAAATCCACCGCCACCACCGCCGGTACGAGGCTCCTGTGGACGCGCTTCATTCACGGTTAAAGTCCGGCCACCCATTTCCGCACCGTTGAGTGTGGTAATGGCCGCCTGCGCTTCTGCATCTGAAGACATCTCGACAAAGCCGAAGCCGCGCGACTGTCCCGTGAACTTATCCGTAATGATCCGCGCGGAAGCGACAGCGCCGTGCCGCCCGAACAGATCGCTCAACTCCTGCTCGGTCGCCGAGTAGGGCAACCCACCGACATACATCTTTGAACCCATCTGGGGTTCCTCCTTATGAGTATGATGATATTGTCTTGTACGCGAGGGACGGAGGAAGGAGCGGGCCGAAGACGCGAAGGATGCGGCGACTCAGGTCTGACTTCCGACGAGATTCTCGGGCAAGGCAACATCGATGCTGCAGACCTGAATGTTTCGCGCCACCTCACCGCCAGGCCTCTGCAATAAGGTGGTCGTAGGCTATCATAGCCATTTTGAAAATGGCAATCCGAACCCTGGCAGAATGCTGAAAAAGTCCGCCAGTACGGGGAAGGTTGAGGCTCAGGCTAAGGTTGAGCAAAGATGAGAACTCCAGATCCTCACTCAACCTTGACCTCAACCTCAACCTACATTTCCAGGCTTACTCCCCAATGCGCACCAGCAGTCCGCGTTCCCTGCAAAGCTCAAACATCCAGTGGAAAAGCGCAATTACCACACCGAGAAACAATAGATTGAGACCGGTCGCCCACCCAAGATGGGTGATCGGCTCAGCAGAGGTGCTGAGCACGGCGCGCATCCCTTCAAATACATGAGCTGCCGGGTTCATCCAGGCAATGGCCTGCAACCACCCTGGAAGCACTTCGATCGGATAGAATACGCACGAAATGGGCTGGAACATGAACACCATACTCCAAGCCAGGACTTCCGCTTCCTGACCAAATCGCATGATGAGCGCCGTAGTCAGCACCCCGATAATCCATCCCGTCATTACGAGATTCAAGACGAAGGGAATCAGCCACATCCCGATCACAAAGATATTGTAGGAGTAGAACAAGCCCGCGCAAACGACCATCACGATAGAAACCGCCACCACCTTAAAGACGCTCATGACCATCGTGGCCGCGAGAAACTCGCTAGGCTTGAGTGGACTGGCGAACAAGTTCATAAGGTTTCTCGCCCAAATCTCCTCCAGAAACGAAATCGTCACTCCCTGCTGGGCTCGGAACAGTATGTCCCACAGAATCAACGCGCCTAAAAAAAATGTCACCACTCCAGGGATCTGTCCCTGGAATTTCATGAGATAGACCGTAATGAATCCCCAAATGACGAGATCCAAGAACGGCCAATAAAATATTTCCATCATACGCGGCAAACTCCGCCGGTACAGGTACATATACCTCACCACCAACGCATAGATTCGGTGCAGCTTCATCTTTCTCTTCTCTTCCCTCTCCTCGGTTAAGCAGGCAACCAATCCGGGAGGTGCTGGACATGGTTCCCCCTGCGGCCGGCGAGCGAGCAGTTCTCCGATATATAAAGGCCTTCCAAGCTTGCTTGTCTTCTCTTCACGGGAGGGTGTCCTGCTTGATCTCCCACTGCGCGCGTCCAACGAGGGCCTTCTCAGGCCGCGCGTTGCGCGAGCACAGGAGATCAACAGGTCACCCTCCCTCTCTCTGCTCCGGGAGCACGGGAACCTTCCCAGCGCCTCCCTCCTACTTCTCCCGCGCCAACCTCACAAATACTTCTTCCAAATCCGCCTGCCCAAACCGCGCCACAATTTCCTGCGCTGTCCCCTCTGCCACAATCTTTCCCCGCTGGAGAAAAATGATCCGATCCGACATCTCTTCCATCTCGTGCATATTATGCGACGAATAGAGCACACTGAGTCCGGACGATCGTCGCTCTTCCTTGAGGAAGCTTCGAATCTTTTGCGCGATATCGGGATCCAGGCTCGCGGTCGGCTCGTCCAGGAACAGGATCTTCGGTTCGGTCAAGAACGCTTTGGCCAGCCCAAGACGAGTGCTTTGACCCGAAGACAGCTTGCGCGCGATCTTGTGTCGGAACTCCTTCATCTCCAGCCGCTTCACAATGTCATCGACCCGCCCTTGGATCTGAGACAGACCGTATAGCCGCGCAATCACCCAGAGGTTTTCCTCGACCGTAAGCGCCTGAGGCAGGGAAACATAGGTCGAAGAAAAATTCACTTGCCGTAGAATCTCTTCACGGTTGGCCGCCAAATCGAGTCCAAACATCTGAATAGAGCCGGCGGTCGGCGTCACCACCCCGAGTAACATTTGAATGGTGGTGGTTTTCCCTGCCCCGTTCGGGCCCAGCAATCCAAGAATTTCACCCGGTCTGATGTCGAACGAAATATCGTTGACGGCGACGAACTCGCCGAACCGTTTCACTAGATGTTGGACGTACAGGACGGGTGTGGACATGAATGATCAGCAACTTAGCAGGATGCTGAAAGCGATGTTCAGGCGAGAGGCGCGGGGCCAGAGGCTAGGGGCGACCAGAAGGAATGTCTTTCCTCTCGCCTCGTGCCACTAGCCCCTCGCCCCCTGTTAGGTTTCCAGCCCATGCTCCATACGAGACGGTGATCGTGGAAACTGCCTCATGATCAAGGCAGCCACGCCGGCGACATCGTCCAGCCCGAACAGTGGTACGGATAGATTCACGGGCTTGTCCGATACCACCGCGAGCAACCCTTCCGTAGAAACAGGAATTTCGCCGACCTGCTCACGGATGATGACAATCTTCGGATACCCTTCGTGTTTCCATCCTTCGGCAATGATCAGGTCGTAGGTGTGATCGAGAAACCGATCCCGGACGTCTTCGACACGCATCTGATCAGACACATCGGCGAACATCGCCATACTTCCCTTGGAGAGCACCATGACGCTGCTGGCGCCGGCTCGCTTGTGGCGCCAGCTATCTTTCCCTTCCGTATCGAGGTCAAATCCGTGTCCGGCATGCTTCACCGTCGCCACCTTGTAGCCGGCCTGGACCAACTCAGGAATCACCCGCTCGATCAGCGTGGTTTTCCCGCTGTTCGACCGACCGACAAAGCAAACAATGGGCACGGCCATTGATATTACTGGTCAATGGTCCATCGTCATTGGTCAACGGCGATCAAGAATGATTCTTGCCAATGACGAATGACTGATGGCTATTGACCTCCTTTTCTTAGTTAGCAACAGGACAGCCGGTGAGGACCGGTGTGACTATGCTCGGAATGGCTGGCCCAGGCCTCTCCACTCAGCAATTGCACCGATACCAGATCGCCCTGGTTCACTCGTTCAACTTCGACCGGGATATCGATCAAACAATTGGCCTTCACCATAGAAGTCAATATCCCGGACCCTTGCGCACCGGTCGTGCGAACCTTGAAGACCCCATCTTCTCTTGTGAGCACACCGCGTAGAAAGTGGCGCCGATCCGTCCGTTTGGAAAACTTCTCCTGGAAAATCGCCTGCACGACCGGACGGCCATAGCTCCGGTGTCCGCTCATTTTCAGCATCGCCGGCCGCACGAGCTGCTCGAACGTCACCATGGAAGACACAGGATTCCCCGGCAAGCCGAAGGCCAGCTTGCCCTGAATCTTGCCGAAGGCAAGCGGCTGTCCAGGTCTGATCGCCAATTTCCAAAAGTTCATTTCCGCGCCCAGTTCGTGGAAGACTGCTTTGGTGAAATCGTAATCGCCCATCGACACGCCGCCGGACAGCACAAGAATATCCGCCGTCAGTCCCTGCGAAATCTTTTCCTTCAACGCAGCTGGGGTATCCCTCGCGATCCCCAGCAACAGGGGAATGCCGCCCGCCTCCTGCACCGCTGCCGCAATCCCATAGCTGTTGGAGTTGATGATTTTTTCATCGCTGAACCGCTCATCCAAGTCCGCCAGTTCATCGCCGGTCGAAAGAATCGCCACCCGAGGACGTTGATAGGCAAAGATGAATGACTTGGCGAGGATCGCCAGCATTCCCGCTTCACCAGGCCGAATTTGAGTCCCCTTTTCAATGATGCACTCGCCCTTCTTGACGTCTTCGCCTTGAGGCCGAATGTTGGCGCCTTGCTGTTCCGGTTTGAAGACGCGAACAGAGTCCGGTGTATGCTCCGTGTCTTCGACCTTCAAGACCGTATCCGCCCCCTTCGGGAGCGGAGCCCCGGTCATGATACGAATCGCCTGCCCTGCACCGATGGACTTTGACGGCATCTTGCCAGCAGGAACGTCCTCTATGACCGTGAGCGTCACCGTTTTCTGAATGGCATGCTCCCGCTTGATATCGTCCCACCGCACGGCAAATCCGTCCATCGCACTGTTGTCCCAGGGTGGATTATCCCGTTCCGCCACAATGTCCTCGCCGAGGACGCGGCCCAGGGCATCGAGGATCGAAATCTTCTCCACGCCCAACGTCGGCGTGGCCTCCAAGACGATCCGCTGCGCTTCCTGCAGCTGCGTGAGCCCCTCTGTCGCATCTGTGGCCTTCACCTTCGCTCCTTCATCAGTGTGCCTGCCGGGACGCGATGTTCACGAGCGACCCACTCTTCTTGCAGAATGCCTCAACCTTATTCGCAATCTCGTGATAACACTCGGCCGTGGCCGTATCGGAATTGAACATTGCAAAGGGCTCACCGGCATCGGACTGGATCACGACGTCAGGATCGAGCGGAATCCGCCCGAGGAAGGGAACGCCCATATCCATCGCGGAGGCTTCTCCGCCGCCCTTACGGAACACCTCAATATGGTTGTGACAATGTGGGCACTCCAACCCACTCATGTTCTCGATGATCCCGATGATCGGGACTTCGCTGTCTTTGCAGAACGTGACCGACTTGCGTGAATCCAGCAAGGCCACTTCCTGCGGTGTCGTCACAATCACCGCGCCACTGACATTGCCGAGCAGATCGATAGTCGTGACCGATTCGTTGCCGGTTCCTGGGGGCAAGTCGACAAACAAAAAGTTGAGGTCCTGCCACTCGACACCACCCAAGAGCTGGTTGATGAACTCATACTTGTATGCATCGCGCCAGATGATCGGATCGTCCGAATTCTGCAACAGGAAGGACATCGAGGCAATCTTGAGGTTATACGCCTGAAACGGGATGATCCCGCCTGAGCTGCTGATCTTGAGCTTCTGCCCTTCAGCCCCCACCATCTTGGGAATGTTCGGGCCATGGATGTCCATGTCGCAAATACCGACATGCCACCCTTTGAGCGCGAGACTCACGGCGAGGTTCGTCGTACAGGTACTCTTTCCAACCCCACCCTTGTTACTCATGATGAGCACTTTGTATTCGATCCGCTCCATCCGTTTGGCCACCAGCCAACGACTGTGCCCTTCCTTGTCCTTCTGACAGGTTTCATTTTCATCGCAGATCGCGCAGGCCCACATGTAGACGCAGGCATCGCTGCCGCCGGAGCTGGGAGGTTGAATGACGTTCAATTCACGAGCCATGCATCTTCCTTCTGTAAATCGTTACGCCCGATCTACGCGTTCTCGTCATCGCCGTCGATCTGTCGGCACACCGACGTAGTCGCTGTCTCCCACGTTAGGGAGCCCCACCGACGGCGCCTGGCCGTTTCCTGCCGCTGCGGTAGCCATTGCCGGCATGCCAGCCGCCGCCGCCGCCGGCTTCTTTTTATTGAAAAACCCTGCGCTGATGATCCCGACTTCGTAAAAGATATACATTGGCAGAGCCATCAAACATTGGTTGAAGGGATCGGGCGTCGGAGTAAGAACCGCCGCAAAGATAAACGATCCCAGCAAGGCCCACTTGCGGTATCGTTTGAGAAACGGCGCATCGACCCACCCAAACTTCGCCATGAGGGTGATCGCGAGCGGGACTTCGAAAATCAGCCCAAAGATCATGAGAAACCAGAGGGCAAATCCGACGTACTGCGCAATGGAGATCTGAGGAACGAAACCGGCATTGACGCCATAGGAAATCAAAAAGTTCAGCGCAAACGGAAGCACGAAGAAAAATGAAAATCCCACCCCTGCGTAGAACGCCAGGGCAGTCAACAGCACAAACGGCGCGACAAAGCGCCGTTCCTGGGCATGGAGACCCGGTACGACGAATTGCCAGACTTCCAACAAAATATACGGGGTTGCAGCAACAAGGGCAAAGAGCCCGGCCACCTTGACGTTTTGCCATAATGCTTCAGCCGGCGCGAGAAAGACGAACGGAACGGTCGGCAGATCGGTCGGTACCCACGACAGGGAACCAGGTGTAAACATGTTCTGGAGAGGGATACGAAGCCACCTGACCAACGTGTCGGCATAGAAAAAGGTGCCGACAAACACCACGGCGGTAATGATCACCGCGCGCGTCAGCCGGACCTGGAGCTCCACGAGGTGCTCCATCACCGGCATTTTCTTATCTTCCAGCGGCTTGAAGATCGTGTCTTGCAGCCACTGGTTGAGTGAGTTCAGGCCGTTGGACATACGATCCGTTCTATCCGATGGCTGGCTGCGACCGCTCGGATGCCGAGCGGTCGCAGCCAGCGTCAGGCCTATTACTTTGGATTGACCGCGACAAACAAGTTATTCCCCTGCCGGCTCAAAAGCAGGACAGCCAACTCATCTTTCTTCAACTTACTCGAAGCCTTCTGGTAGTCTTCAAGCGTCTTCACAACTTCGTGGTTCACTTCCTGGATCACGTCCCCGCGCTGCAGACCCGCTGCTTCTCCTGCGCCACCGCTCTCGACCGACGTCACGACAACACCCGTCATCTTCGCCGAGATGTTCAATTGACTCATCATGGCCGCATCCAACCCCTGCACACGAAGGGACGCCAAGACATTATCGGGCAACTTCGCCGTCTCGACCGGCTCCTTGGGAGCTGACGGCTCCTTTTTTGCCAACATTTCATCTGTCGGTCGTTCCGCCACCTTCACGGAGATGGTCTGCTCCTTGCCGTCTCGCAACACCTTCACCTGCGCATCCTTGCCGACCATTGTGCGCGCGACGAGGTTCCGCAATTGGCTCACATTTTGGACATCTTTGCCGTTGAACGAGATCACCACATCGCCACGCTTCACACCCGCAGCATGGGAAGGGCCATTTTCATTCACATCGCTGATCAACACCCCCTTGCGCTGCTCAGGCAACTTGAACGACTTTGCTAAAGCCGGCGTGATCTCTTGAATGGCGACACCCATCCAGCCGCGCACGACCTTGCCGGTTTTCTGGAGGCTCTCGACGATGTCCAACGCGATGCTGCTGGGAATGGCAAACCCAATCCCCTCCGACCCGCCGGTCCTTGAAAAAATGGCCGTATTGATTCCGATGAGTTCACCGCTCAGATTGACCAACGCTCCGCCGGAATTGCCTGGATTAATCGCGGCATCGGTCTGGATGAAATCTTCGTAGTCTGCAATTCCGACATTGCCACGTCCCAAGGCACTGATGATGCCCAGAGTCACGGTGGAACTCAGTCCAAACGGACTGCCGACTGCCAATACCAGATCGCCGACCTGCAATTTCTCATACTCAGCCCATTTCATGGATGGCAGGTCCTTCGCCTCGATCTTGACCACGGCCAAATCCGTCTTCGGATCGGTTCCCACCACCTTCGCACTGAATTCACGTCGATCGCTAAGCGTGACGGTGATCTGCGTGGCGCCTTCGACGACGTGATTGTTGGTCACGATAAATCCGTTCGGATCAAAAATGACGCCGGATCCGGCGCTTTGATCAGGGCGTCCATGCCCTCCGCCAGGCGGCATCGGCGGAGGAGTCGGGAGTTCTCCCTCCGGCGCTTCCTCACCAGGAGGTCCACCAAAGGGACCTGGTGGTACCGGCGACTTCCGGCCTCGTCCCCTGCCTTCTCCACCCCCGGTGACCGCAATGTTCACCACCGCCGGAGTGACCTTCTTGACAATTTCTGAAAATCCTTGTGTCATCCCGGCTGGAACCCCGGCGGCGAAGGCTGTGGGTTCACTTAGCAGGGCAGTCACCGCGAATGTGCTCATAACCAGACCGATACCTGCGACAAGACTTCTGACATTCCCCCCCTTACTCCGCATGACCATAACAGCGTTCCTCCACAGGGTTAATCAACGCGACCGCATGAGCCGAGTTTTGCATTGTACACTATCCGTTCCGATGGCTTCAAAGACTAATAGTCCCCGTCGGACCCTCACCAAACGGAGCCCGAAGGGGACAGAGCGTAGACTGCGCTGCGTGACGCGTAAGAACGGGCTGGTCTCTCTTGTTTATCTGGTTTGTTTCGTTTGTTTGCTTGAACCAGACAGACCAGATGAACCAGATCAACCCTCCCCGTCTTGCTCGCCCCGCTTGTCATACGAGGCTATTCCCTCACCTGCTATAATCTGGGTTTCCGGGCCTTTGCCTCGGATTCTAATAATCCGATCCAAGAGTTCCGTAGCTTCAACACCAGCCGCCTGGCCGCTTGTTCAAAGGACACGACACGGAGCGTATTCGGCGCGCCCTCGTATGTCGGAGGCCAGATACGCCGCTCATCCTGAGGGCGCAGGTAGATAGCCGGATACCATTGATTAATCCCTGGCGCACTCGGACGATCCAGCGTGGCCCAGCCCCGTCCTTCGGCCTGCATCAAGATCTGATTGTGCTTCAAATCCAACAAGGCAAATTCCAGCAGCGACCAGTTATCTCGACGAAATCCAGGCTGCGCATGCGTGGTCAATCCCAGAAAGAGCGTCAGGGGGTATTCCTGCTCAGTGCTGGAAACCACCACAACGGCCAGATAGTCCAGCCCGCGTTGCCGCCCCAGTTCAGCGAACTGGGCCCAATCCCCATACAACTGCGGCCTGATACGGTCGGCAGGAATCACCTCTGTTATCGCCACAGGAATCGCACGACCAATGTCCCGTTGCAGGCTTTCTCCGAAGCGAGCCAGCGCCTCTTCCGGCAGACTCGGAGCTGCATCTGGCTCTGTCGCATCCGACACCACGACAAGCCCTGCCTGTAGTGGTCGCTGATCGATCCTCGCAAACGCGTCGCTGTCGACCTGGCGCCCTGGGGAAAGATAATCGCCGATCCGTGCAGGCGGAGTAACAGAGGTACAAGAAACCAAGAATACCGCGCTGAACATGAGACTGAATTGATTGAGCACCCGGCGCATCCCCCACCTCAGATCATGCAGGTCTGTCCGCCACTGCACTCTCCACCGATGTACGTTCGCTCCCCGTCGGCGGATCTGTCAAGCCCAGAGGGCTCGCCCGCATGATTCATGACGGTTCGTCGCGAAATCGCATAGAAACCAGGCGAGGGGCAAGGGGTACGAGGCGAGAGGAAAGACAATTCTTCTGGTCGCCCCTAGCCTCTGGCCTCGTGCCTCTCGCCTGCAGTTCGGCGATTGCAGCAGAAACGTTCATGAATACTGCGGGCTAGAGCCCTCTCCCTTGCAATCCTGTCTTGGGCTCGCTACCATATTTCGCGCAGGTTCAGGTCTGATACCACGGCGCTTCACCACAACAAGGCTGGTTTCATGTGCCCTGGCAAAACGCCTCAGGCTCCATCCAATGGTCGATCATCATTCCAGCTCATAACGAGGCCGCCCGCATTCTGCCCCATCTTCGAAGCATCACCTCATACGTGCAAGACCAAGGACAGCCTTACGAGATCCTCGTGGTTGACGATGGCAGCATCGATGCCACGGCCTCCATTGTGGAAACCCTGGCTTCTACGGTCCCAGAAATTCAATTGCTCAGGGTACCAATGCGTCGAGGTAAAGGCGCGGCCGTACGGCGAGGGATGCAAGCCGCCGTCGGACGACTACAACTCTTTACCGATGCAGACGGCGCTACTCCGATTCAGGAACTCGCCCGGCTTGAGGAGGCCATAGCGAATGGAGCCGACGTGGCCATCGGATCGCGCTCACTTGCCTCCCGGTTGCCGGATTATGCAGTCCAGGCTCGCTGGTATCGGACCATTTTGAGCAGCCTGTTCAATTCACTCATACAGAAGAAGGGCCTCAGAGGAATCGCCGACACGCAATGTGGATTCAAACTGTTTCGTCAAACTGTGGCAGCAGACCTCTTTGGGGTCTCTTCAATCGACGGCTATGGCTTCGACCTCGAACTGCTCTACGTAGCGCAACAACGCGGATACCGCATCGCAGAAATTCCGGTGAATTGGTCCCATCAACCCGGCTCAAAATTTCGCGTCTTCAGAGATGGGGTCGCCATGCTACGCGAATTAGCCGTGATCCGACGGAATGGGAACAAGGGCTACTATGCGGCTCCGTCACACCCAAGGGATTTTCATCCGGCCCCAGTCAGCCGACTCGGGCTCCCTCCGCAATGAAATCCCCCGCAGAATAACCGAGCGAGACAGGGGAAACTCGTGAAGATGGAATATCCGACCCCTCCCGCTTTTCGCGCAAGTCTCGCGAGTCTCGCGCAAATAACGCGATGGGCTATCCTCTTGTGTCTCCTCATCGTAGTGGGCGGGCTGTGGGGATGCGAGAAACTGACCTCGGCGCTTCACCGAACCTCTTTACCGGACATGGGTCCGCGTCTAGCCAACTCCGTTAAGCTCACCTTCGACCCCGCCTTCACCAATCTCAAGATGCAGTACGTAGATGGGTGCAGTAGCCCACACGAGCTCAACGTGGGAGAAGAAATCGAATCGATGATGATTGACGCGGCTTCCCAAAACTTTACAGCCGTGGCCGTCACCGGTGGAATCCCTGCACAAATCCAGCCTGACACGGAGATCGTGGTTACGCTCCAACGCTCAGGCCTCAAGCTTTGGGCTGATAATGTCTATGATCGGGTGCCTGCGGACATGACCCTCGAGACGCGCGTAACCCTGAAGGATGCCAGGGGAAAAGAGCTTGGCCAGCAGACCATTTCCATCACACACAACCAACGCCTTATTCTAGAACCGGCCATACGCCGATGCGATTACGGCAATATCGGGGAGTTCGTACATGACGCTGGGATTGCACTCACGACGCAATTCATGCACGCCGTCCGAACCCAGTTGGCAGCGACTGGAGGAACCGCTCCCGCGCCAGTGGCAACATCGCCTGTGAGACCAGTCCCACCGACTGCGACCATGCCAGTCCAAGGCGCTCCATCGGCACTCTTGTTTAAAGCCACTGTGCTGGACGAGAATAGCAATTTGGTCTTTGAAGGAGGCGAGCACATTCGGGTACGCATCGACCTCGTAAACGGAGGAGAGCAGGAACTACAGGGTGTCACGGCTGTCTTGACGGGAACCGCCTCGCTGCTCGCCCAGTTTCCTGCCAGCTCGCTGGCGATCGGACGACTGCAACCGGGCCAATCCCGCTCGATCGAATTTGTGGCGACGGTACCGCAGTCAATGCAACAGCAGAAGGCCGAGATCCACGTGGCGGTCTCTGATTCAGGAACCCATGCTCAGCCGCTGACTCAAACTCTGGCCCTGTCGATCCAACCAACCGGCATCAAGGCCGATGACGTAGATCACATCCCTGCTGTGGTCACCGGATTTCGGCAGCCCCACACCTATTTGATCTCAATTGGGATCGGATCCTATCGAAACCGGCAAGTCCTATCCCGAAAGTTCGCTTCCTTGGATGCCCAGATGGTCTCAAACTATTTTCAGGCCCTCGGTGGCTTACCGGCCTCCAATATTCTTCTACTGCAAGACTGGAAAGCTATACGCTCTGATATTGACGAAGCGCTGCTGGATTGGCTGCCACCTCACATGAATAAGGACGCGGTTGTTATTGTCTATTTCGCCGGTCTGGCTTCGGTCTCTTCGACGGGAGAGACGTTCCTGATACCGTACGATGGAACCGCCACAGCCACCTCACAGGCCTACCCGATCAAAGATTTGGAGGCGGCACTGTCTCGCTTGAAAGCGAAACAGACGGTATTTCTGTTCGATGGCATTGTGTCTCGTATGGGACCGGATAACCGAACTAAGACCGCCCTGACCGCCCTCCCCCAATGGAGTCCCACGGGAAGCTCAACCATCCATGTCATCGGGACCAGCGGCATCGGGCAGGGGTTGGAGGACGACCAGCATCGGCATGGCCTATTCACCTACTATCTCCTGCGAGCACTACGTGGTGAGGCCGACACCAACCGGGACGGCGACGTGACGCTCGGCGAAACGGTGACCTATCTCAGCCAGAAAGTGCGCTGGGCATCCAAAACACACATGAACCAGGAGCAACGCCCCTTTGCTGTTCCGGCGATTCTCTCAACCGATCCTTCCGCTGCCTTGATATTGACCAAACAAGCTGCGATCCAGGGCACCGAAACCCATTAACAGGATGCTGAAAAAGCCCGCCAGCGGTATAGGAAGGTTAAGGCTCAGGTTAAGGCTGAGATGAAGAAAGTCAGATCTTCACTCAACCTTAACCTCGACCTCAGCCTGCCTGCTCAATGCGGCCACACGATCGGAAGAAAAAAAGAGGGTGGAGGATTCGATCCTCCACCCTCTTAAACTGACACCGGCGATGAAACTACTCGCCCTTACAGAAGGTCCGCTCGTAGTTGATGATCAGCCAGGCTTCCTCATCCGTGATAATTGCTGGAACCAAGGAGATCATGCCTGTGCCTGCACTACCGTTCTTCATCACCCAGAATAGTTCGCCATCTTTCCGCTTCTTATGAAACTTGCAGTTCGTGAAATCGCGGGGGCTCGGATTCAGAACCTTCCCGGCCTCGCCCTGGCCATCCCCATTCTTACCATGGCAATTGAAGCACGTACCCTTACCCTCGAACAGTGCCTTTCCTTTTGCAATGCTCTCCGGAGTCGAAGCAATCGGATTCTTGTTGGCCTTCGCGTCGGCCATCTGATCAGCCGGGACACGGGACTTGAGTGGATCCTTCTCCTCGGCTCCCACCACTGAAACCGACAGCATGATCAACGCTGCGCTGATTCCCAGAAACTTAGCAAAATGCCCCATCAGACTTCCTCCTTTGTGTTTAACCACCGCATGTGAACCCGGCATCGGGCCACATGGCTCATGAGATCCATGTTAAAGCGACAAAACGCGGGCGAATATAACAATGGCCTTCCACTCATGTCAAGCAATCCAGGGTGCGATCAGAAAGTCTCCACACTCCGCGACTCCTTCACCACTTCACAATCTCGTTCCCAGCCTCATACTCACTTCCGCACAGCCTGATTTTGTTCAGTCCTGCCAGATAACTATCAAAGCTCGTGCCAGAACACTCTCACAGCAAGGCACGATATTCCAGCTAGTTAGGGCATTTAGAATCCCGGCAATCTCAGAAGTCTCAATAGGGTGGCACCATTGCGCCTCAGTCCTTGCTGTGGCGCCCCATCCCTCGATGTCGCACACCTCTAGGAGCCTGCTTAGATTTGAATACTGGGAGGCCACCGATATGAATAACGGAGGGCGGGTGTTGTGACCGGATGGACGGTGCTAGCAGGTTGCGGGAAAACTACGTTGGCACGCGAGAACTTCGAGGCTCCGCACGTACGGCACAACAGCAGAATACTCCCGCAGGATGCTCAAAAAGGCCGTTCAGCAAGGCCGCAGCAGGCGAAGTAGGCTGAGGTCGAGGTCAAGGTTGAGTGAAGATCTGACTTTCTTCATCTCAGCCTTAACCTGAGCCTTAACCTTCCTATACCGCTGGCGGACTTTTTCAGCATCCTGCTAGAGAGCGGTCAGCGCTTGATGACAATATCGCGGGCAACTTTGCCGCTTGGGCCGAAGGGCTTTTGAGGTTTGCCGTTGAGTGCGGCCTTGACGCCCCCGGCATTCCCAAGCGTCAAGATAAACTGGTCCTGGCCTTTCCAGCTGGCCTTTTCTCCTGGCCGGAGCAAGGCCTCTTGGGGACTGCCGCCATCGATTTGAACGACAACCCAACTCAGCTCAGTCGCTTCAAGGTCGAGCGCCAACTGCCCCTCCGTTGCTCCAGACCCTTCGAGTGAAATCCCTCCCAGCGGCCCGTCGCTTCCCAACGACGAAGGAACCGGAGCCGTCAATTCAGGCACAACCGAAGCTGTGGATGACGCATTGGTTACTGGCGCAGTATTACTTCCTTCGTTCACCTTGGCCGGCACGGCAGGGGATTCGCTCGGTTTGGTCTTGGGAACCGGCGGAGCCACCTCGGTCTGCTGGCTTAGCGGCGCGTCCTGAGGTTCTGGAATCGGTGGAACGGTTCGCTTGGATGCGGAAGGTGGAGGATCTGAATTCGAACGACGGACCAGGAGCGACGACTGTTCCCGGCTTAAGAGGAAGATGAGCGTGAGGATCGCGATACCGATCGCGATTGCGACGGCCTTTCGATTAGATTTGCGCTTCCGCTCTTCTTCTGCCTGCCTGACTTTCAAACGTTCCCGCTCGCCTTGCTTGTCGTAATACGCGCCTGCCGATTGAGCGAATCGGTGGATCGCATCGTCTTCATCGAGTCCGAGAGACCGGGCATAGGACCGGACAAACCCTCGTGCAAACACCTGATCTGGCAGCTTGGCGAAGTTTCCATCTTCCAGCGCCTTCACAAAGTCAGTACGAATTCGCGTCTTGGACGCGACCTCGTCGATGGTGAGCCCCTTGGTCTCTCGCACCTGTTTAAAGAATTCGCCGATCGGTTCCATAGGTTTCTCTCTACGGCTTGAGCCGTATCAGCAGTTCCTTCGCGGCTGCCGCATACTCACCGCCCTTGTCGAGCGTCGTCACCTTGGTCAAGGTTTCCTTGGAGCGTCGTTCAAACCCCAGCTTGTAATACGCCCGACCCAGCTCCAAGTGTAGTAGCGCCGGGGGAACATTGGGCGGATTGACCACTAAGGCGTCCTCAAACGCTTCCATCGCGCCCTGGTAATCACCCTCGTGAGCCAGCGACCTACCGAGATGGAATCGGGCCAGGTCCGGCGTGGCATACAAGGGATTGGTCAGCGCCTGACGGAATGCCGCAATCGCTTCCGTCCACTGTTCCTGTTTCTCCAAGATCTGGCCCAGATACGTGTACGCTTCCGAGTAATTCTCATCGAGCTTTGTCGCGGCCACAAATTCTTCCTGGGCTTGGGGCAATTTACCCTGCAGCGCCAGGATATGGCCGAGCCCGTATCGCGCCTCTTTGTTGTTCGGGTCTAGCTTCACGGACTTCTGGAACGACACAAAGGCCTTCTGCTGATCGTGCTCCAGACTCGCGACACCTTCCTGGTAGTACCCTTTTGACTTCTGTACCGAACCTTCCGATGTGGCACAGCCTGGCAGCCATCCGATCAACAGGGCCAACACAAGCAATGGACCCGCTATTGCTCGAACAATCGAACAGGCAAAGAGATCCTGTATCACGAAATATCCTCGAAATGAGTCAACTGCTTAAAGGCTCGAAACCGTTCTTGAATCTCTTTGTAGTCCAGGATTCGCAAACGGTCAAGACTAAAGGATTCTACCGCAAAAGACGCCATGACGCTCCCGAAGATAATCGCCTGTTTGAAGGCCTCGACCGAACGATTGCCGGTGGCCGTCAAGTAGCCCAGGAAACCGCCGGCGAAAGTATCTCCTGCACCGGTTGGATCACGCACGTCTTCAAGCGGAAAGGCCGGCGCCCCGAATACCTGCCTCTCGTTGAACATCAAGACCCCATACTCCCCACGCTTGATGATGAGGTGCTTGGGTCCACGCGCGAGTATTTTTTGTGCGACCTTCACCAGATTTGTATCTTCGCCGAGTGCCCGAGCCTCCCCATCGTTAATGATGAGAATATCGACCTTCTCCAAGACTCGCCACAATGCGTCTCGTTTGCCGTTAATCCAAAAGTTCATCGTATCGCACGCGACTAAGGGCGGACGCGGAAGCTTCTGCAGCACATCCAACTGGAGCTCCGGATCGATATTGCCCAAGAACAAGAGATCCGGGGATCGGTAGGCCTCGGGAATTTTGGGTCGAAAGGTTTCGAATACGTTGAGTTTTGTATCGAGCGTATGCGCTTCGTTGAGCTGGTGCGTGTACTCCCCTTTCCATCGAAACGTCGCCCCCGGCCTCCGTTCCAACCCAGTCAAGTCGATGCCACGGCTCTTGAGAAAGGCCAGGTGTTGCGGAGGGAAATCCGCCCCCACCACAGCAATGAGATCCACGCTGGTAAAGTAACTGGCCGCGGTTGAAAAAAATGTGGCCGAACCTCCAAGAACCTCGCTGACCTCCCCAAAGGGTGTTTTCACCGTATCTAACGCAACCGATCCAACGACGAGCAGCTTTCCCATGGCTTACCGAATTCCTTTCTTTCCCGGAACAACCCGATCCATCAACAAGGCCAGCTTCCGTCGGAGCGAGGCAGGCATCCGATCCGGCACGGTGATAATGGCATCCTGCAATGCGCACTGACAGCTGCACGTCTTGACATCGGCCACCGCAGGCATCGCCGTCCGCAACAGCCGCTTGGCCAGCACGACATTCTGACTGAGCGTGGTCAAGATCGCCTCGACGGTGACGGCCTCTTCCGTCTCATGCCAACAGTCATAATCGGTTGCCAAGGCCACCGTGGCATAGCAGAGTTCTGCTTCGCGTGCGAGCTTGGCCTCAGGGAGATTCGTCATCCCGATCACGCTCGCACCCCACTGACGATACAGCCGAGACTCCCCTTTGGTCGAAAACTGTGGGCCCTCGATGCAGAGATAGACACCGCCCTGATGCACGGTGGCGCCGACTGTGCGGGCCGCATCCAACAATGCCACCCCGAGCGAGGCACAGACCGGATCGCCGAATGCCACGTGGGCGACAATCCCTCCCTCAAAGAAGGTTGATACCCGTCGTTTGGTGAGATCGATAAACTGATCCGGCAACACGACGTCACCAGGCCTGATCGACTCCTTCATACTGCCGACCGCACTCACAGAAATCACCCGCCGAACACCCAGCGACTTCAGCGCATAGATATTCGCGCGATAGTTGATTTCGGAAGGATTGATCCGATGTCCGCGTCCATGCCGCGAGAGAAAGGCGATACGAATCCCGTCCAATTCGCCGAGCATCACCTTGTCGGAGGGAGCCCCGAAGGGAGTCTTGATAGAACGTTCTTTGATCTTCCGAAGGCCCTCGATGTCGTAGAGCCCACTACCGCCGATGATCCCGATGTCTGCGCTCGCTGCGTTCCCCTGCCGTGCCATCCTACGTCCTCAAAATAGTGTGGCGAGAAATCGATCCACCTGTCCAGTCACCCATGCTGCCGTATGCTGGACCGACTCCGACTCCTCGATCGTCAACCACTGAATTCCCGGTTCCTTTCGGAACCAGGTCATTTGTCGTTTGGAAAAATGTCTCGTGTCCCGTTTGAACCGCCGAACCATTTCAGCAGCGTCATACTCACCGGCCAAATGCTCGGCGACCTGCCGATACCCTAAGCCCTTCATGGCCGCGCTGTCGCGCTGGCACCCCTGGGCCAGGAGTTGCTGCGTCTCTTCGATCAAGCCATGAGCCAGCTGCCAATCGATCCGCTCCTCGATACGCCGATACAGCGCATCGCGGTGTCGGTTCAATCCGACAACCAAGGCTGAAAATGGCCGCTCAGCAAACCCATGCTTCTCCTGGAACTCCGACATCCGACGACTGGATAGCTGGTATACCTCCAGCGCGCGGATCACTTTCGATTCGTCGCGCGGGTGCAACCGCGCCGCTGCCACGGGATCGACCGCTACGAGTCGCGCATAGAGGCGATCATGTCCATGGTCCTTCGCCTCCTGCCGCAGGGCCGCCCGCACAATCGGATCGGCCGGCGGTGCGTCACACAAACCCTTGAGGAGGGTCCGCACATAGAGCCCTGTGCCACCCACTACCAGGGGAAGGCGGCAGTCTCGATAGAGGCGCTCGATCTCATCGACCGCCTGGCGGCGATACAATCCTGCATTAAATGGTTCGTCTGGATCGACGAGATCGATCAGTCGATGAGGAACCGCCTGGCGCTCCTGCAGTGCCGGTTTATCCGTCCCGACATCCATGCCACGATAGACTTGCCTTGAATCCGCCGTGAGCACTTCCGTCTCGAAAGCCTTTGCTACCTCGACCGCAACGCGGCTCTTCCCCACGGCAGTCGGTCCAACTATCACGACAACAGGCTTGAAGCGGACCTGCGTCTCGGAGAGACGACATGTCGCTCTCGCTGGAATGGCCATCATGTCCATCCAACCCGCCCGAACAACTTGGCAAGTTCATCTGTCGAAAGGCGAAACGCCGTGCGGCGCCCATGCGGGCAGGTCATAATCAATCCTTCCTGCACCCAATCGTGAATCAGCTGTCGAATTTCAGGAAGGGCCAAGGCACGTCCGGCCCGCACCGCTCCATGGCAGGCCAACGATGCCAAGACGGGTTGAACCCGCAGCTCCAGAGACGATGCACTGTCCCACTCTGTCACATCGTCGAGCAGATCCTGCACCAAGACCGCCGCATCCACCTTGCCCAGTCCAACCGGTACTCCGCGAATCGCGATGGCCGTGGCGCCAAATGGTTCAATCAGAAGACCGAGCTTCTCCAGATCATCAGAGCATTTGAGCAACAGCATGCTCTGCGCCGCCGACAGCTCGATCGGCTCCGGAATCAACAGCGGCTGCGAGGGAATATCCCGGCTCTGCCACCCACGCCAAAGTCGTTGAAAGAGGACGCGCTCGTGCGCCGTATGTTGATCGATCACTTGAAGCTCTTCGCCCACCTGCGCCACGAGATAGGTCCGGAGGATTTGCCCGAACGGCATAATGTCTGGCTTCTCTGCTAGTCTATACGCTGCGGCTGCCTCGTGGGCGAAAGCCAACTGACTTCCCTCGGCAATGCCGGACAGCGACACCATGTCACTACCAATGGTCCGGGAATCCTGCCTAGGAGCTGAGATCGAGGCTGCCGGGTGAGAATCCAGGAACGATGCGGTCTGCCGCTCAGCCGTGGGAGAGAAGCCCGGCGCCGTCTGCGACAACCCGGACGGCGTGAACCCCGACAGGACCTTCTGCTCGAAACCACCAAGTGCATGGCGAACCGACTGGCGCACCAACTGATGAAGCGCGTCTGTTTCCGCGAACCGCACTTCCTTTTTCGTGGGATGCACGTTGACATCAAGCCGATCCGGCTCGATGTCAAGAAAGAGCACGAATGTCGGGTGAGACCCTTTAGGAAGAAACGATCCATACCCTTCCATGACCGCATGAAACACGGTCGCATTGCGGACGGGACGCCGATTCACAAACAATTCCTGCGGCATTTTCGAGGACCGCGCATGGATAGGATCGACCATCACGCCGCGAATCGACAATCCGCCTGTCCTGCCTCGTACCTCAATGGTCCGATCGAGAAACCCCTGGCGATATACTTGAAGTATTCGATCGCGATCCGCTGTCACGGCAGGATAGTTGAGAAGCTCCTGGCCGTTATGGGTCAGTCGAAAATGCACCGATGGCCAGGCGAGGCCTGCGAGTTGCACAACATGGCTGATATGGGAAAACTCGGTCGTGGTCGATTTGAGAAATTTCTTTCTGGCCGGTTGATTGAAAAATAGATTGGAGACCTCGATCCTGGTGCCAGGCACGGGGGGCGCGTCCACGATTGCGCTGCCGGCCCCTGCAACCAAGGTGAACTGCGACCCCACCGTATCCTGCCTGGTCGCGGTCGTCACCAGCACATGGGAAACGGAGGCAATACTCGGTAACGCCTCGCCGCGAAAGCCCATTGTCGTCACCGAGGCGAGATCCCGATCGGATCGGAGCTTGCTGGTGGCGTGCCGCTCGAAGGCAAGGGGAAGATCGGTACGGTTGATCCCCTCTCCATCATCCGCAACTCGAATGAGGGCCAGTCCACCATCTTTCACATCGATCGTAATATGCAGGGCCCCTGCATCGAGACTGTTGTCCAGTAATTCTTTGACGACGGCGGCAGGACGCTCGACAACCTCGCCGGCCGCGATGCGGCTGACTACATCGTCTGGGAGAATATGGATCTTGGCGGAACAACTGGCGGCGGGCATGAAGCTAGACTCCGGGGAACGCTAGAAACAAGGGAGCCACCACGAACCGTCTCGCTGGACGTCCGATCATCGAATTTCTGCCAACTTATTCTTAGCCAGCTTCGCTTCGTCCGACGTGGGAAACTCTTCGATGACCCGTTTGAGATTCGTCTTTGATTTGGCGAGATCTCCGGTTTCTCCCGCCGCGAGCCCTAATTTGAACAGCGCCGCCGGCACCTTCTCGTTTCCCGGATACTCTGTTGAAAGGTACTCGAACGATTGCATCGCACGCACGTAATCTTTCTGCTGATAGGAGGACTCTCCCAACCAGTAGTAGGCATTGGGCGTCAGCGACGTACCAGGGAAATCTTTTACAAATCGCTGAAAGCCCGCCACGGCAAGATCGTATTTCCCATTGAGATAGTCGTTGTACGCCAAATTGAACGCCGACGTCGGGGTAATTGTGGAAATGCCGGGCATCATTGTCGGCGCATCTGCCGCGGAGACCGGCTTCTGTGGTTTAGAGAGGCGAGCAGGGTCAACTTGAGATGGCTCCACCTTGGGCATAACCGGAGCACCCGATGTCTCGTCGAGTTTGGCCAACCGGCCCTCTAACTTTTGGACCCGTGCAGACAGTTCATCGAACTTCGGATCGAGCTTCTGTCTAGCGGACTCGCTATCCTTCACCCGCTCCAGCGACTCCAACCGTCGTTGCAGCGCATCCAGCCGCTTTTGATCTTGCTCCTGAGACTTCGACACCGTCGCCAAGTGATCACGCAATCCCACAAAATCTGCGTGATTGGCACATCCGGAGAGCCACAGCACCACCCCGGCCATGAGAACGACCGACCCCCTTGAACCTGCTTTCTTGCGCATCACAGTTATCGCGACTCCTTCAATTGGGATAGTTTATCGGACGCTTTTCCTGCCTCAGGAGTCCGGGGATACAAGGTCACCACCTGTTTGAATGCCGAAGAAGCGCGCTTCTTATCTTTCATCGCCAGGTACGCATACCCCTTCTTCAAGATTGCCGCCGGCACTTTCTCGCTCTGAGGGAAATCCAGTTCGACGCGGTCATACGAATCGATCGCCTGTCTATAATCTTTCTTGCCGTAATACGATTCACCGAGCCAATAGCGCGCGTTTGGAGACAGATCCGAGCTCGAATAGTCACGTAAAAACGCGGCGAACCCCTGCCGGGCTCCCTCCAAATCCCCATCGCGAAACAGCGCCAGGAGACGTTCGTACTCGAGTTTATCGGAGCGCTCACTACTCTGGCTGACTTGCGGCCTCGACGACTCCTCGGTCTCAACTGCCGGCGTCATCGCTTCAGCTTGCCCAGAAAGCGAAGCCGAAGGCAGTTCCTGCTCAGCCTTTGGGATGTCAGACGAAGGCACCGCTTCCATTCGGTGAGCCGGTTTCGTCGTTGACTGTCGTGTCCCTCCCTTGTTCCCCCGTACATGCGCATCCTGCGCAACCTGATCAACGGCTTTGGAGAGGGCATCTAGACGACGATCCTGCTCATCAAAACGGGCAGCAAACTTTTGGGCGACAGATGCGACACTCTTATTGACCTCGCCTAAATGACCGGTCACCGCTTTGGTCGTCTCATTGATATGGGTTGCCGAGGCTTTGCTTGCCTGCTCTTCTTGACTCACCCGCTCGCTCAATCCTGTCAGAGAATCCCTGAATGCCGCTAAGGACTGACTGAATTGTACGAATTTTGCCGACAACTGTTCGTCCCGAGCCTGGTTATCCGCCAGCGTCTTATGCTGTTCCTCCAGACGTACGTCAAGACTCTTGGCGAGTCCGCTGTTCGCCTTCTGCACGACCTCGATGATCTCTTTTCGCACCACCTCCATCTGTCGGGTTACATCGTCAAGGCGAGCATTCACATCCATGCGGAGCTGATCGCGATCCTGTTTGTTTTTGACATCTTGCGCATTGAGGTTCTCGCGTACCTGGTTGTAGCGAGTCGTGCTATCCGCTTCCAGCTTGCCGGCCAACTGTTCGAGCCGTTTGGTTTGTTGCTCAAGTTGCGCAGAGCGCTGCTTGAGGTCTTCCTGCTTGCCCTGGAGCTCCTGAGCCTGATGCAACGCCCGCTCCAGTTCGCCACGTAACTGCGGCAACTCCTGTTCCCGAAGCACCGAAATCTCCTGACTCTGTCGCGCGCGGGTCTGTGCCGACTCATCACTCGACTGCTTGATGCGCTGCTGAAGATTCTTCTCGGTCTGTTTGAGATCGGATTGTTGGGCAATGCAGCCGGTCGACAACAGGGCACAGATCGAAAAGATCGCTGTCCAGGCTCCCTTAGTATCCGAATGGTTCCGCATTGTTCCACCCATTATATAAAGGACTCCCCTGTTCTCTCTCGCAGACAACGGAATCACAACCGCCGCGATACAGCGCGCGTCGCCTACTTCCCGGTCTTCACCGCAAGATGTCCTCGCCGATTCTGCTGGTAGCACGACTCTGCATGTTCGTTGCAAGACGGCCGCTCTTTCCCATACGATACCACGGACAGACGATTGGCACTGACACCAAGTTCGACCAGATAGTTCCGAGCGGCCTTCGCCCGTTTTTCACCGAGGACGAGGTTGTAGGCTGCGGTCCCGCGCTCGTCACAGTGCCCTTCGACCTTGACCAGTGCGCTCGGGTTAGACTTCATCCACTCGGCATCGCGAGCCAACGATTGACGTCCATCCTCGGAAATCACCCAGCTATCGTAGCCGAAGAACACATCTCGCAAGCCCGCTGCAGCTGAAGCGGCCTGTTCAGCCCTGATCTCATCCATTTGTCGTCCGGCGCTGCTGGAGGGATCCACCTTCGCCAGCATCGTACCACCACCCACTCGCTCTTCCGAAGGGTTTTTATCGAGGCCCCGAAGCCCACCGCCACCCGGCTGAACGCCGGTGTCCGGAAAGCTGCCGACACCGGACTTGGAACTATCTGCCCCTCCCTTCTCCATCCCTTGAGCGGACTGGGAGTCGCCACCGGACTGTACGGATTTTTTAGAGCAGCCTGGCATACCAATCAATGCCATGCTCATCACCAATGCAGTCCCATATAAATAGACTGTCTTGTTCATTTTTCTATCTCCTTTATCCCAGGTTAATTATCTCTCGATCTTATCCCTTGATTCATCTGATACGGTCACACGATTAGGCTCACGATGCCGGAGACCAGGCGGGCGCACTATTGTGCGTGCCCTGGAAGGTGAGCCGTTCTATGTCCTTACCATCGGCATCGATCATATAAATCTGGCTCTTTCCATCGGACGTCGAACTGAATACCAAATGCCGGCCATCCGGCGACCAGGAAGGTGAATCATCGACACCCGGTCCTGTTGTCAATTGCATTCGCTTCTGCCCATCCGGCGAGATGACACAGAGTTTATACTCTCGATGCGTCCGGCACACATAGGCGATCCAGTTCCCGCGCGGCGACCACACCGGCGCCGCATTGTAATCACCTTCAAACGTCAGGCGGCGCACGTTCGACCCGTCTGAACTCATCAGGAACAACTGCGGCCCACCACCTCGATCTGACACAAACACCAACTCTCTCCCGTTCGGAGACCAGGAAGGAGACAAGTCGCCGGAGGGGTTTACAGTCAATCGTTGGATGGCTTTTGTTCTTGTATCCAACCGATAGAGTTCGGCATTGCCTTCATGACTGGAGGCAAACGCCAGGAAGTTCCCATCAGGAGATAGTGACGGAGTGATGTTCAGTCCCCCTAGGGAAATCACTGTCCATCGCTTGCCCGTCGCCAACTCGATCATGTCGATATCCTGCGTATTGCGATTGCGGTAGGCGGTGAAGATCAGGAACCGGCGATCAGGAGACCATTGCGGCATAAGGTTCAGAAATCCATCAGCGGTGAGTTGGCGCGTATCGTGACCATCGTAATCCATCACGAACAACTCTCGGGCAGCACCCTGTTCAGCCACATACGCGATCTTCGTCCGCGCGATGCCCGGCTCGCCCGTATAACGAAATACCAACTCGTCAGCAAAGCGGTGCGCCATCAGCCGCACAACTGAGGTCGATCCTACATAGCGCTTTCCTCCCACGAGTTCATCGCTGCCGCTGTCATAGACGAAGCCCTCCATATTCACGTCGGCTTCTTTGTCTGTCCCTTTCAGGCCTGCTTTTCCCCAGACCAACACCGATACGCCCTTCTCAGCTGCCTGTTTGAATACGGTTTTGGAACCGGCCCCCGTCCCGTTGCCGATATCGGGTGTTTGAATTCCAAGACTGGGCAAATCCACCAGGTCGAAAACCAAGGAGCGCTTCACGTCCCTTTTGAGAACTTCTTCAATCCGCCCCCCCAACCAATCGGGGCCTCCCGCGTTTTGTATTCCCGCCACACCCAGGGCAATCTTTTGGAAGTCGGGGCGAGTGGCTTCGAGGAACACATCCGCTGCCCCGGACTCAAGAATGCCGACAACTCCTGCGAGCAACAACACTCCCCCACCCCAGGCACTGATTAACTTCAGCTGTGTCATCCTACCGACTCTCCAACTCGAAACACCATCTCTACATCTTTGTAACTATCTGCCATGTCGGCAGGAAACAGGGGTAGGACTCGCGGCCGCAGCACGGCGCGCTGGCCCGCTATGTCAAAATAGGCATTCCCTGACGACTGTTGTACGACCACGTCTTTAATCGTCCCATCCCGGTGAAGCCGAAACTTGACGATCACCGTATAGGTTTGTCCCGCCATATCGATCGGAGGCGGTTCCCACTGGCTACTAATAATAGACTGCACCCGCGCCCAGTAGGGATTCGACCCAGCCGCACCGGAAATCTTCAGGGTCGTCTCGGGAGTCTTGACTGCTGGAACTTGTACCTCCTGCTGGGGCACCGGTTTGACTGAGGTTTCACTCGGTTTCACCTCTTTTGGAATATCCAGCTTGGCCGCAGGCTGAAACTGTTTGATCTTTTTTAGCTCTTCCTCTAATTCACGATTCAGATCATCGCTGACCGAAGACCGTTGTGGAACCTTCGCAACCGGGTCTTGCGCCACATCCGGGACACGCGGGATATCGAGCGTCTTCGCCGCCTGCTGAGGCTGCGCCGCCGATTTTGTTGCAGGGCTCAAATCTCCGAACTTCGGCGCATCCGGCGGAAGCTGAAGATCCCGCAACATGTCCCTTCTTTTCTCGCCTATTGGAGGCGCGGCAGAAGGTGCAGGGATCGGCTTCGGATCTGAAACTTTCGCAGACTCGACCGGCTTCACCGATTCGGCTTGCCTCACGGGCATCGGCAGACTAACCAGCGACACCTCCACAGACGTCAAAGGCCGTTCACCCTGTTGTGGAAGTCGAAGCCCGGCCACCACGAACAGGACAACCACATGAACGACGAGCGACAGCGCCAATGTTCGCTTGAGTCGAGGTGACAGTCTGGATCGATCGTCCCGATCGAACCCCATACCCGGCAAGAGCGATGCCTGGGACACCATCATCACCGGCCTCTCGAACAGGTTGCATCAACTTTTTCGCGACGGGGGACGCGGAGTTTGCGATGACCCCACACGCTCGGGACCGACCGGCTCCGTAACCATCCCAATTTTCTCGATCCCGGCTTTCTTGACTCCGTCCATGACTTGCACCACGACGCCGTAGGGCACGTCGCGATCCGCCCTGAGATAGAGCGACACATCGGGATGGTCCCGTTTCAAGAGCTTCAATTTCTGTTCCAGCTGAGCCACCCCGACCGGATCTTTGTCGAGATACAGTCGTTGATCTTTTTCAATCGTGAGCACAGTACGCATCTCCGGTTTGATGGTATTCGTGGCAGAAGTCGGCAGCTTAATGTCCATCCCCCGGTACAACATCGGCGCGGTGACCATGAAAATCACCAGGAGGACAAGGACCACATCGACGAGGGGAATGACGTTGATCTCTGCCAGAAATCGGCGGTGACGGGACTCCAGGGTCATCCTTGAACTCCGACCGGAACTGGTTTCTTCTTCGATGAAGAGATCGAGAGGGATGACAGAAGCTCAATGGTAACCGAATCCAACCGGGACGCCGTGCGGCGAATCCGGCTGAGGAAGTAGTTATAGGCAATGACTGCGGGGATCGCGGTGAATAGACCGGCTGCCGTCGCGACTAACGCTTCCGCAACGCCGGGAGCGACAGCAGAAATACTGGCGGTTCCTTGGACGCCGATCTCACGAAACGCATCGATGATGCCCATCACGGTCCCGAGCAATCCGACAAACGGTGTAATGTTTCCCGTCGTGGCAAGGAACGGAAGATAGGTCTCGAGGCGGGATAGCTGGCTCTGTGCGAGATGGGAAGCTGCCCGCTCTATGACATGGTGATCAACCGGTCCTGCGCTGGCGCCGTTCCTCCCCTCACCCCGTTCAGCCCCCAGACGTTCCATCACCCCTTCAAATACGGCCGCGCTGGGACTCCCTTCGATTCGTCGAACTTGCCGATACAGTTCGTCGAGGTCTCGAGTTTTCACTAGGAGCGCCAAGAACTGCTTATCCTCGCGGTCTGCCACGCTAAAGGCTCGCCATTTTGAGAAAATAACGGCCCACGAGATGACTGAGAAGACGAGCAGGAGCAAGAGGACAACTTTTGAAACCGCGCCGAGCGAACCGACAAGTCCGATTAAACCCGTTTGAAACATGCGGCGATAACCTCTCCAGGCTCTAGAAAGCACTCACGGCTCTGCTACGGAGTCTAACAGACACAGGAGAAAATGGCGGGGCCGACGGGATTTGAACCCGCGACCTCCAGATTGACAATCTGGCGTCCTAACCAGCTGAACGACGGCCCCTTAAAACTCTACGTATAGCGGAAGATGTGAGTGACAAGACTATATCTAGCGGTTTGTCCCGTCTGAAGTTCTTATTTTCGTATTCTATTCTGTCCTGTCCCCTTAACCCAGCATTTCCCTGGTAGGCGGAACAGGGATCGAACCTGCGACATCCACCGTGTAAAGGTGGCGCTCTGCCAACTGAGCTATCCGCCCGATTTCGTTAGCAACCTTGGCGGATGCTACCAACTCCACTTGCCCTTGTCAATCGAATCTCGCACTCTTCTTGCATTTTTCGGTCGCTACGCACTCCGCCCTTATGAATCGCGTCTCCTCGGTTATGTTTGTTGCCCACGACGCCGGTCCACCCGAGGGAAATACCTGTCATGCACCTGTTTCAGACGTCCCCGTTCAATATGCGTGTAGATCTGCGTCGTCGCAATATTCGCATGGCCGAGCATCACCTGAACAGACCGAAGATCCGCGCCGCCTTCGAGTAGATGCGTCGCGAACGAATGTCGAAGCATGTGCGGCGAGATCACCTGGCTAATTCCGGCTCTCTGTGCACGGAGTCGCAGCAACTTCCAAAAGGCTTGTCGCGTCAACGGCCCGCCCCGCCTCGACACAAACACATACCGTGAAGCCCGCTTCCTGAGAAGTCGTGGCCGCGCCTCTTCCACATACTGCTGCAGCAGCTGTCGAGCCCTCTCACCCACTGGCACAAGACGCTGCTTCGCGCCCTTGCCGGTGACCCGGAGGTATCCGACATCGAGATTCACCAGCGCCATTTCAGTCATCACCAATTCCGACACGCGAAGCCCCGTTGCATAGAGCAATTCCAACATCGCACGGTCACGCAGGTCTTCAGGGGTCGGGACTGCCCCCAAGTCTAATAATGCGGTGACGTCGCGCTGCGACAGGGCTTTAGGCAATCGAACGTCTCGCGATATCGGGGCCAGACCAATGGTAGGATTCTCTTCGATCATCCGTTCCCGCATCAGAAACTGAAGCCATCCACGAATAGCAGAGAGACAGCGTAGGGAAGAGGCACGAGACAATCGTGCCTCTTGCATGGAACGGAGAAATCCCGTCAATGTCTCCGGCATAAGAGGCCCGATCGGCACGACACCGATTCGATGCAAATAGGAATGAAACTTATTCAGGTCGCGACGGTAGGCTTCGATTGTATTGACAGACAGACCGCCCTCTACCCGAAGACGGCTCAAATATCGCTCTGCCAGCGGGTGTAACATCATCTGTGCCATGATAGCCAATCGCTCAGATGAACACAACGAACCCTGCAGGCCATGGGGGTTTACCTTGACACCCCACAGGGTTTCCGATAGTAGTCACGTGCGCATGACATATCCGTCACACCGCCTAGCAGGATGCTGAAAAGTCCGCCAGCGGCGTTCTCGCTTCGCTCCCAAAAACCGTGAAACGTAAGGTGTGAAACGTGAAACGATGGTCAGACGAGAAGTTGCGGCCTTGCTTGGGACAAGGCGCGTCCCTGGGCGAAGAGGCTGTCTTGGCAGACTCAGGGCGGGCGGGTGAAATAACCGCCAGGGTTGGGCGGGTGAGAAGTCCGGCCTTTTTGAGCATCCTGAGGCTATGGTGACACCGGCACCACGTGTAAGATCCCAACGGTGTATTGTGTATAAACTGAGTTTTCCGAAGCCTGCTAGGAGCTCATGGCCCGCCCGTTGATGTCTCTGTTTTCATATCGCACGTACGCCCTTTCGGCACGTTGGTGCCTGCCGCTGACACTTGTCTGGAGCATACGTTGGCCCGTTACTGGGTTCGAGTTCAACGACGCGCAGTACGGACCGTACCCTGCGAAGGTGAGCGCGAACCGCGTCACCGACGAGAACGCGGCGGTGCAGGCCGTCGCGGCGCACAGCCCGCTCCTGACGACGCCGAATGAAATCGGCGAGGCCGCGTGGAAGAACTGGGTGCAGGAGCGCGGCACCTACTTCCTCGCGGCAGACAAGGATTCACGGTACCGCGACGTGCTGCAGATGGAAGACAACTTCCCCTACAACAAGGGCGTCAAGACCGGCGCGCTGGTCGAGGCGAACTACGGCAAGGGTCGTTGGGTGTATGTCGGCCTGGGTCTGTGGCGGCAGCTGCCGAGTGGTACCGACGGCGCGTATCAACTCCTCGCCAACCTCATTTCGCTCGGTAGAGCTTCGCGGTGAATTGCGGATTGCGGATTGAGGATTGCGGATTGGATTGTGGAATCCGCATTCGGACTAGAATCACCGCGTTGAATCCGCAATCCAATCCTCAATCCAATCCGCATTCCGCAATCCGCAATCCTCAATGGAAGTAGCGCTCTCTCCGCTCGAGTTCGCCCGTCGCACCCGAGCGCTCTACGGAGCGCGTGAAGCCGTGGTTGACGGTGCGCTTCGCCTCACCTACGCAGAGTTTTTCGATCGCTGCGACCGGTTTTCTACCGCGCTGCAGACGCTGGGCGTCAAGGTGGGCGATCGCGTCGCCTACATCGCGCCGAACACCCATGCGCAGCTCGAGTCGTTCTACGCCGTGCCGCAGATCGGCGCCGTCCTGGTGCCGATCAACTACCGCCTCAGCCCGGAAGAGTTCGCCTACATCATCACGCACTCGGGAGCGACGGTCGTTTGCGCGCACGAGGACTTCCTCGAGTGCCTCGACACGATCAAGCCTCAGCTGCCGGGCGTCCGTCATGTCATCGCGCTGGAAGGCCGCCTTCGCGCCGATGGCGCTTCGGCGGGCCAGGGGCCCGACGGCTGGCTCGACTACGAAACGCTGGTGCGCGAGGCATCGCCCGATTTCGACAGGCCCGCGATCGGCGAGCGCGATCTGCTGACCATCAATTACACGAGCGGCACGACGTCGCGCCCCAAGGGCGTGATGATCACGCACCGCAACGCCTACATGAACATCGTCGGGACGCTCTTGCACCTGCCGATGCAGCTGACCGATCGCTACCTCTGGACGCTGCCGATGTTTCACGCGAACGGCTGGACGTTCGTCTGGACGGTCACGGCGGTCGGAGCGGCGCACATCTGCCTGCGCAAGGTCGATCCCGCGAAGATGTTCGAGCTGATTCAGGCCGAGCGGGTGTCGATGCTCTGCGCGGCGCCGACGGTCCTGATCGGGATCGCGGGCGCGCCGGCGAATGTCAGGGCGAACGCGCCGAAGGGGCTACGCGTCGTGACGGCGGGCGCGCCGCCGGCGGCCGCCACGATCGAGCGCGTCGAAGGCGAACTAGGGTGGACGATCACCCACGTCTACGGCCTCACCGAAACGGCGCCGTTCATCACGGTCTGCGAGCCGAGGCCGGAGCACGACGCGCTCAGCCCGGCGGAACGCGCCGTGGTCAAAGCGCGGCAGGGCGTGGAGCTGATCACGTCGGGCCATCTGCGCGTGGTGGACGAAGACGACCGCGACGTGCCGCGCGACGGCGCCACCGTCGGCGAGATCACGGTGAGAGGCAATGTCGTGATGGAGGGGTACTACAACGATCCCGAGGCGACGGCGGTCGCTCTTCGCGGCGGCTATTTTCACAGCGGCGACGCCGCCGTCGTCCACCCGGACGGGTATGTCGACATCCGTGACCGTTTGAAGGACGTCATCATCAGCGGCGGCGAGAATATTTCGTCGGTGGAAGTGGAAGGCGTGCTGCTGCGTCACCCGGCCGTGCAGGAGGCGGCGGTCGTCGGGATGCCCGACACGAAGTGGGGCGAGGCGCCGCACGCGTTCATCGTCCTCGAGCCCGGCGCGGCGGCGGACCCGGAGGAGCTGCGGGCGTTCCCGCGCGAGCGGCTCGCGCACTTCAAATGCCCGCACAGCTTCAACTTCGTCACGGAGCTGCCGAAGACGGCAACCGGCAAGATCCAGAAGTTCGTCCTGCGCGGCCGCCGCTC